>Ga0194047_10000216_pt1 | contig 39396 bp, 52 predicted proteins | sample JunL225m_MetaG_2_FD_160070 | JGI IMG/M metagenome (GOLD analysis project Ga0194047, IMG submission 160070) | Anoxic zone freshwater microbial communities from boreal shield lake in IISD Experimental Lakes Area, Ontario, Canada - Jun2016-L221-5m | ecosystem: Environmental > Aquatic > Freshwater... | reverse complement strand
CCATCATGCCATTCTTGAATTGACGGCTGATTGTGTCTGTAGGATTAAACAGACCTTTCATACCTTCAACCAAACCTGCGTTGGCTGCTGGGTTAACAGTAGCGTAACGTGGGGACATAACAGCAGCCGCTTCGTTCAGTTTTTGTTGAGCTTGCAACAGGACTAAAGAAGTAGCAGGAGTAGTACCAGGAGTACCAACTGACTGATAGATAGCTTTGTAGCTGTTTGCTACATCATTATCAATAGAAGATGCCAACTGAGAGATACGTGGTTTTAAAACACGCTCTGCAAAGTCATCTAACTGCATTGTCAATTCAGCAGAGGTGAAGTTAACACCAATGTGCTTTTGTGACGCTACAGTTAAAGTTGTGTACTGTTCGTTGTCGTCTTGAACTTGCAAGGCGGCACCGTCAGTTACCAAAGCGCGGTCTGGTAAGCGGATACGGAGAGTGGAACCAATTTTGGCACCTTCAACAGCAAAGGAATCATCATATTGGCGGTTTACGTTGCGTGTGAGTACAAGGTTGTTCTCAAGGATTTCGAGAGCTTTTCTTGTAATCATGTCGATGGTTAAGATCGAATTTGACATAATAAAGTCCTAATTAAAAAATAGTTAGCGGTTTCTCTGCGCTTCCCACTTCTTGATCTGACGTTGGCGATCAGCTTCAATCCACTCTGAAGTCGTCATGCTTTTAATGGCACGAGGATCCGTTGTGTCTGTTGCTGAAGATCCAGTGGATCTTGCCGTAATCGGAGCAATTGGTGCTGGGGCGCTCGAAGTCTTTTTTACAACTGGGTTATCAGCTAATTTAGCTTCAATTTTCCCTAATTCTTTGGCTTGTTGGAGAGGCGATAAACGTGAAATACGATCTGCTTCTTTCGGATTAGACCCAAGGTAATAAGCCATGTCGGGGCCAACTTCGGAAGATTGAATCGTTTGAGCCATCGCATCAGTAATTGGAAGCTTGGGGTTATATGCGACTTGTTCAAAGTCATCATACTTAAGCCGAGCATCTTCTTCTTTGTCGTGATAAGACTCAATGATCTCAGACTGCATCCTAGCTTGTTCACGCCTAGCAAGCAATTCTTCTGCCTTACGTTCTGCCAAAGCATCAGCATATTCGTCAGGCGAATTAAATTGCTCAATCGGCGGGATTTCTACTGGAGCTTTTCGGGCTTGCGTTTCCGCGGCCTTAGCTGTCTGTTCTCTTTCCCACTTACGTTGTTCTCTAGCAAGTCTTTTCCCAATAGCGGCATCAAGTTCTTCTTGTGAGAAGGTCTTAGGTGCTTCCGCTGTTGGTTCTACTGCTTCCGGCGCTACTTCTTCAGCTTCAGGTGCAGCCGTTGCCACCTGCTCTGGCGCGGTTACTTCCGCTAGTACTACTTCTTGACTTTCGTCCATTTCGATGTTTCCTTAGAAACCCTGGTGATCCGCACCAGTACAGTTTTATTTCTTAAATATTAATCGAAGCTACTTTATCTTGCAAAGCTTTAATTCTTGCATCAAGCGCGCTTTGATCTGAATCTAGTTTAGCTTGTCCAGCAGCTAATGCTGCTTGTGCTTGAGATAATCCATTTTCACGCCCTGTCAATGAAGCTTCTTTAGCAGCTACATCTTTAGCCGCAGCAGCAGCATTAGCAAGGGACTGTTTTTGAAGTTCAGCTAAATCTTTTTCACGCGCATCTAAAATAGCTTGTCTAGCATTAGCGTCGGTGTTTTTAATTTTAGCGTCTGCTAAAAGGGCATCGACTTGCGCTTTGGTGCTTTCGGCATAAGCATCGGCTTCAGTTACTTTGGCATTAGCCGCATTAACCGCGTTCATTGAGCCTTGACGTTTTTCCAATTCGTCACGCAAAACAGCCATTTTGCCAAGATCTGTAAGAAAATCTTTAGTAAAATAGTCCATTAATTTACTAGAATCAATGCCACCGGAACCGTTAGAAATGTCCATATATCACCTTTAAGCGTAATAGCTAATGTTAAGCTCGGCGGTACCGCCATTGTTAATAAATTTAATGCCGTTTAAATTGCCGTCGTACTGTAAAGTCACGCCTGCCGCCAAAGGCATACCAACGGTGCTAGATGGATTAGTACCATCATCGCGCCAGCGTACAGCGCCAGTCAAAGGCGTAATTAAAGCAATGGTAGGCATTTGTTTTAAGCCTGTTTTATCCATTGCAGGTACAGTAAGCCCAACAGCAGATGTTAGGTCAGTAATCTGTTGATAACCGATACATACGGTTATTGCTTTTAAATTGATAGACATTAGAATCTTCCTCTTTCCGTGAATGTACGGATTTTAATCCATAATTGTTCAGTAACTTGAATAATACTACCAAAAAAACTGCTTGCAAAGAAATATCCACTAAAAAAATTATCCATATTAAGCCGCAAACGTACCAGTATTAGCAGCAGGCAAGCGTTTAGCAAACCATACTGAACCAGCTTGCGGTGTTACGCTTCCTGTTCCGCTAGTTAGTTGAATTTTTAAACTTGTACCAGTACCATTATTTAAAAATAATTTAAACCGTAAATAATGGTTTACACCTGTAGCTAAAGTACCTGTTGCAAAACTGTAAGCCGCAGTAGTGGTAGTGGTTGTTCCTCTAAAGTTTATGTTAGTTAAAGCAGTAACTGAGCCGGGAGGTGTTGCAACACCAGCAATAGGGGATTGCTCGTAATCTACAAACATTAAAGTTGGCGCAGCAGAATTGGTTAAAGTTACTGTAACTGCCCCTGCTGTGGTTTTTAAAGCAAGAATATAAATGTCTATTTCATAAAACGCATTGGCTACCAAAGGAATGTTGGATGTAGCTCCAAATGCGTTGGAAATGGTTGTAATTGCGGTTATAGCCGCAGTTAAGCGAAAAGTAGAGGTAGCTGGAATAAAGCCACGACCAATAGTTGCATCGGGGGTAAAGTAGCTTACGGCACCGTCATATTCAACAGCACCAGCAGCTTGTGCTGTTAAGTTAGTGCCAGAAGTTAAATAAATAGGTGCGCCGCCAGCACTAGCAGTACCAGCAGATTGCGTAATAGTTGTAAATTTGCCAGTTGTAGGGGTTGTAGCACCTACAGTACCGTTAATGTTGATTGAAGCTGTGCCTGTAAGGTTGGTTACGGTTCCGCTAGACGGAGTACCTAATACACCACCGTTTACTAAAAATGCACCAGCCGTACCTGTATTTACACCCAAAGCTGTTAAAACGCCTGTTCCTGTGGTAATGGTACTTGGCGCTGTGCCTGCGCCGCCTCCTTGTACTAAAGCATTAGCAGCTAAAGCAGCAGAAGTAGCCCAAGTAGTTCCACTTGCAAAATAAGGTATACCGCCTGAAGTACCAGCTATAGTAAATGCTGGGGTTGATGTAGCAGTTCCTACGCTAACAATACCGCCTGTAAACCCTACAGAAGTAACTGTTCCCTGCGGATTATTTGCAGTTGTAACGCTGGTTACTTGTCCTTGTGCATTAGTGGTAATAACAGGAATTAAAGTAGCAGAGCCATAAGTTCCTGCTGTGCCTGTTGCAGTAATACTAAATTGATTAGTAGTAAGGGTTAACCCTGTACCAGCCGTATAAGTTTGCACTGCTGCAAATTGTATAAAAACAATAGCAGTTGTGCCAATAGTAATTGGTAATGGAGTCTGTTGAACCCATGAAGTATTGGCGTTTACTGTGCCTGAAATTACAAGCAATAAGTCGCCCTGGTCTACTTCATTTGTTCCTGCACCACTTGTATCGTAATCAGTAGCCCTAGTTAAAATATAAGGCAAAATACCGCTACCAACTTGGGTTACTGTATATACACCATTATTTTCTTGCAATACTTCATTTTTAACAAGAACACGGTTATTAATTGTTTGTACGGTGCCATCAACAGTTAAAGCACCATTGGCAACGGCTGTAAGAGTAGCACCAACACCACTAGCACCATTGTTGTAAATATTTGTTGGTAATGCAACTGCGGTTGCGTATTGGCAAGCAGCATGGAAATTGACGCCTGAAGCAATCGAATCAGCATAAGACTTATTGACAATATCAGTGCTAGAACTAGGCGCCGTTGTAATTGTGCCTGTCGTTAAAGCAACAGAAGGAAGCCAACTAGGATTTGAATAAGAACCAGTTGTGTATACGCCATTAGTTACTGTTGTTGCATTAGTAGCAGTAGCGGCGTTTCCACCAATAGAAAGACCAGACGCAGTTCCAGTAATATTAGTTCCTACTAGAGCAGAGGGTGTTCCAAGCGCAGGCGTAATTAAAGTAGGGCTAGTATCATAAACAAGTTTGCCTGTACCTGTAGCACCAGTAGAAGTTACACCTTCAAAGGTTGTATGACCTGTAACGCTGATTGCACCTGCAAAAGTAGCCGATTTATCTTGGTCAATCGTAAGGGCAACAGCCTGGGTAATCGTAGTATTAGGGGTAATATAAAATAAAGCTTTTGCACCCCTAGCAGTAGCACCCCAATTTTCTGTAGCTACACCTTCATAAGAAGCCTGTGGGTAACCACTTGAAGAAGTTGTGCCATAGCCTGCTAATTCAAATTTACCTAGACTATCTCCGCTTAATGGTGCTTGTGGGCTTGCAAAAGTGCCACGAAACTTGGCAACACGCATAGAAGAACTGCTAGCATTGCTTGAATAGCCACGAATACCTATACGAGAAGTAGAGTTGTTATCGCCATAAGCCCGTAAAAGAATGTCAGGCACAGCAGTTGAATTAAGGCCTAAATGAGCAATATTAGTAACGGTTTGCGCGTTTAAATCTATCGCACTGCTAGCACCGGTATACGGAATATAAGAACCAATAGTTACACCTGTAATCGTACCGCCAGTAATAGCTACGTTATTGGCATTTTGTTCGGCCATTGTTCCCAAACCCGAAAGGGTATGGTTTGCGTCCCAAGCTGTTGCGCCCGTAGCGCTAAAAGAGCTATCGGAAGGCGTTGAATGGTTAACCGTTACTGTCATGCTAAGAAGCGTAATTTATACAGCGTAGATAGGTATAGCTCAATAATATTATCAATCAACTGTTGTAATGAGGTATCAGATTTTTCACAAACATCGTAGCGCACTGATTCAATCTCTGCTAGTTGTGATTCTAAAAATTCAATAACATTGCTAGTCTTTTTGGCAGACATTAAGCTAATTGGGCCAATTAAACCATGACGCCCTTGATATGCCTCAGCAAATGAATCAGCCAAATCAATGATATTTTCGTAAAATTTTTGCAAAGCTTTGTGCTTTGAGTAACTACGGGTATTAAGATGAACCGAATGGGTTACATCGCGGGCTAGGAACAAAATTCCTACAAAATCTGACGCTTTCATTGTGGCATCCCTTGTGGTGGCGCTTGTTCAGGGGGCATTGGTTGACCTTGAGGTGGCATTGGTTGGCCTTGTGGCTGTTCCATTTGCGCTTCTTTTTGATCTTCTTCTTGCATATCTGTTGCAGTATCACGTTGCATTTCGGTGACTAGATCGCCTGTTGTCATCATTCCATGTACGGTTCCAAGCACAATATCTTGGATTTGCTCTGGTGACATTGCCGCAGCCATAGCCACAGCCCGTTTAGTTTCAGCGTCATACATCTTAATTTGGGCTTCAAAGTCTTTACGTTCCAAATCTTGCATTTCAATAGAATGGCTGACGTTTTGGAGCATGGAGTGCATACCTTCCATCTCTTGACCCATTGCTTGAATTTGTTGTTGAGCCGCAGCCAAAGCTGGATCTTCGTCGCCAACTGCCAATAGCTTAGGATCAATTGTTTTAGCCAAACGCTCAGATAGCTCTTGGGCGCCAGGCCAATCCATGTTTTTAACAAATAGATCGCCAGCCACTTTCCATAGTTCAGGGTTGCCTTGCAAAATCTGACCCATTGCGTCCATAGCTTCTTGGCGTTTGGTCATGTAGCCAGGGCCTGTAGTAGCGACCACATCATAGACACCAACGCTCGGATTGTAGATTTTTTCAATCACAATACCTTGTTCATCAACGATTTTCTTAACTGGTTCAGTTTGATCAGGGTTAATTTTAGCCATAGATACTTCGCCATCCACGCCCACGATACGAGCAACGCGTTCAGTATCGTAAATCTTAGGAATCAAATCAATTAATTGACGTGTTGCAAAGCGAATCGCTTTAGTTAGGTTATCGCCATAATGATAAGTGCCTACATCGCCTTGTTTTTCTCTTGCAAGAATAGCTTTCCCCGAGCGTTCGTTGCTTGTGGCTCCTAAGCTCGAATCATACTGTCCAGTGGTGGACTTGATATCATCAGACGCGCCCATTTTGGCTTGGATAAGACCAGTTTGTGCCAAAGGAGGTGGGGCGCGTTGTGGAAGTGGTAATGTGCTACCCATTCCATCAGTTACATCAGGATTAACTTCCAAATACGGCCAATTGGTCGTGTTTGCAGTTTTCCATTGTTGTTCATAACCTTCAAATTGACCGCCGTAACCGATAAACGGTGCTTTTGGAGCCAAGGCAAGCATTTCTGCCTCTTGAGATACCCAATAGTTGTACATCCGTTGTGCATCTTTGGCATTTCTTACCAAACCAGATACATAAATACGACCATCTACTTCAAATTCATTACCAATAACACGAATCACAGGGATCCATTTGCCTGCCCATTCCTGTTCTTCCAAAACTTCATAGCCGTTAGACTTCATCCACATGACTTTTTTCACATCTACGGTGCGAGTTTTAATTGGCTTTAACCCGTGGTCTTTCATTTGCTTATCTTCAGGACTATTTGCGTAAAACGCTTGATTGCCTGGATACAAATTGAGTTTAGTCGGGGTGTGCGTATAGTAGAAATACTCAACAATACGGATGGTGTTTTCATTAATCCATTGGGATAGGGAATCATCACCTACACCTTGGGACATAATGGATGTAATGGGCGCGGCGTTCGGAAACTGACGCTCATATTCATCTTTTTCAATATCTTGGCTAATAAAGCACCATTCAGCGTCTTGCCCAGCAGGGTCTTGGATCATTGGATCCATGTAAACGCTAAACGCATTACGGATGCGACCTAAACGCAAGTCTTGATCAAATGAGTTGTCGTAACAATACTCAGTCAGGATGCGAAAGTACCCTTCACCATACGTTACTTGGTTTTCACAAGCGGTGTCATAGACTACATCAGAGTCAGACATATACTCGATATGGCGAACCATACCTTCAAAAATTTCTGCTACTTCTACATCGCCTTTGTCGTCTGCGGGAATCACTTTTCCAGAGGGTCGATTCTGACGCTGTTCGTTTGTTACTTGTTTGACGTGCTGTGGTAATTTGTTAATAGTAAGGCAAGGTCTTGCGTTGATGGTCTGTCCTTGAACAGATCCGCGAGTTGCCAATACGTCAGCAGGCCACTGCCATTGGTTGTCCGGAGATCCAGCCATAAACCTTAAATCATCTAATTCATCCTCACGACTTTCTGAATACGCCGACATCGCCATTTGAAAGCGATGACGCATAGTAGCCAAACAATCTGACTGCTCCTCGGGAGTAGAAGTGGGGTTACTACCTACGTTGGCAACTTTGCCAACAATATTCATTGAAGTTTGGTCATACGCCATTTAGTATTCCGATCACATCAGGCTCACGCATCATAAGCAGTTCTTCGCCATCGACTGTGACCTTTTGCCCGGAAAATTCACCGAATAGCACATGGTCGCCATCTTTGACGCTCATAGGTTCAAGAAATCCTTTTGGATTTTTTTTACCTTCACCAATTGCCACAATGATACCGCTAAATAATTTGTTTTGGGGTAAAACTATTAATTCAGATAATTTTTCTATGTCTTGACGAATTAGAACACAATTGCTTAATGGTTTTAAACTCATTTTTTACTTTTTACCTTTGCTTTTGCTACCGGCTTTTTCTTTGACGCTGTAGGCGATGGCAACGGCTTGCTTGACGGGGCGGCCACTTTTGACTTCGGCTGCGACGTTTTTACGGAAGGCTTCTTTGCTAGTGCTTTTTTTGAGAGGCATGGTTGCTCCTTGAGTTTAGGCTTTTTACGACCAAAGTTAAAAATTGCTAAGACGGTTTTAAACATACTAGCTCCCCATCCATGAGTTAAGAGCAGCGCTCTGTGATTGATACGTTTGTTTTCGGATTGTAGTACGACTTTCGCGATTTGCAACCGGAAACGCAAATGTTAGCGCAATGGCGTCGGCACTGTCTGGGCTGGCTAATCCTCTAGCTTTCATGTCTTTTTTGGATTCTAAATAAATAGCGCCTTTAGAGTCAGGTTTCATTAGCGGGCTAATCAGGTCAGTCTTGAGCGTTTTCTCTTTAGGGATGCTTGCAGATTTTAACCAATCCTTCATCTGACCCCAAATCTGCGCCCTCATGTTGCCATACATCATAGGGTTTCTTGACTTGTTTGCAAAGTTCACACCCCGTATCTTGTAGCGTTGCTCTTTAAGCCTATCCACCACGCCTGCGCCTAGACCACCTTCATCTATGGCTACTACCGCAGGGTTATATTGTTCTATGGCTTCGATCACATGACCAACCACAACCATCGTATCGTCGCCCTTGAACTTACGAACTTCAATAATGTCGCGTCCTTGACGCACTGCAATAACTGTACTATCTGAGCCAAACCTAGCTGGATCCACCCCAATGACAATGGGCGCGGAGTCGTCTTGCCATTTGTCCCGTTTCATTGCTTCATCTACTAGCGTTGATGAGATGAACTGATCGTCACCTTCTGAAGGAAACGAACCGTACACTTCAACGTGCGCTTGATACGAATCAGCGCCGTATTCTTCAATAATTTGGTTATAGACGTTCTTGTCGGTGCCTTCTACATCCCTAGCATCTACTTGCCTAGATTGCCAAAAGTCCCGTTTGCTACCTTCGATCGCTTCATAAAAGTAACCTGTATTACGCCGTGGGTTAGAGAAGCAACACCAAAAGCGGTTAGGCGTGTTCTCGGTAAAGAACCCTGAAGTGACCGCCCAGATGGAGTCATCAATACCGCTTGCTTCGTCAAACACCACCATTACGCCATCATAGTTGTGGACTCCAGCAAACGAATCAGGATTCTCAGCCGACCATAGACGGCCTTCTAAGTTCCAATAGCGTGTGCCTTTTTTAAGATCACGTTCGACTAGTTCAGTGAGCCATTTGGCGGGCATGACTCTTGTAGCTGATATTTCCCACCAGTATGTATTAATGGACATTGACGACCATTTAGTAATCTCGGCCCAAGTGACTGAGCGCAACTGGCTCTCGGAGTTAGCAGACACAATGACTGTAGCGCCAATCCTTGTTGTCATCATCCATAGCACTAGCCAACTGACTAGCGCCGACTTGCCAATACCACGACCAGACGCAATTGCCAGGCGCATAACATCAAAGTCCACCTTGCCATTGTTCGCTTTAATGTGATCGGCTAGGTCTTGCAACACCTGGCGCTGCCACTTGCGTGGGCCAGTGAAGTGTTCTAGCGGAGTGCCTTGTTGTCCCCAAGGGAACGCAAACATCACAAACGCTAGTGGATTGTCTTTAATGGCAGGACTCCACAACCGTGCCATGAGTTCTTGTTCATCTTGCGCGGAATAACGGGTAGTTTGCATTTAGGCTGCTTTTAGACTCTTTTTAGTTACTTCTTTGAACTCTATTGTTTCTGTTTCATTGTCGAGGGTGAGAGCATCGATGACTCTTGACTGTGCTTGTTCGAGAGCAGCAGTGATTGAGATGCGCTGATCAACGTCGATAGAGAGTTGTTGTTTGGCGACCCAGCCGTGCTGGTGTTGCAAGATGGCAAGGGCTGATTTGGTGTCGCCTTCTTTTGCAGCAGTATGCAAGACTTCGGCCATTTCACGTTCACCTTGCGCTCTCCCTTTGAGTTCTGCGTATTCAGCGATTGGGTCAAACAATACTAATTGGCGGTACTCGGTTGGCGTCATGCCCGCCGCTAATGCTAAAGAGTCACCCTTAAGGCCGAGCTTAGCGGCTTTCATTATCGCCTCTAATCGCGCTTCGGTTGCTTGAAGCTTGCGAGGCTCATACGCGAAAGAATGGAAGGTCATGGCGTGGATGTTATCACTTTTTAATAAAAAATAAAAATTAAAAGACTTGGGGCGCGTTGACTATAAAAATAAAAATTGTTCGTGATACCTCCGTAGCCACAACCCAAAATCTGCCGGCCCTACCCGGGGGCCTCAAGCTGGAAGGCAAAATTCTAATAGGTTAGTGGTTACTAACTTATAGCTGGCGCTTGTGGGCATTGTGGACTTGTCCACGCTAAGAGCTGCCAACATTCGGGCGGTTTGCTTTTTCTTTTTAGCTGGCGGGCGCGTAGCTTGTGGACATTGTGGACAACGGGTTTTAAGTTTGTCCAAACTGTCCACAACTTTTAGCTGTAAACATGGGGGCGCGGGGATAAAAGCAGGGTAATTGTGGACAACGTGGACACTTTGGACGCGCATTTTAAATCGCTAGCTTATAACATTCGTTGTATTTATACAACAAATATACAATCTTTGGCTTATATGGTTTTTAACATTATCCACATTGTCCGCAACCCTGATTTAATGCGGGTTTGCCGCCATTTTACTTAGTCCACAATCAGTCCACAATCAATCCACAACCAATCCACAAACCAAAAAAGCAACACCACAAATATATTTTGCGTTAAGTGTTGCAAACCCTCAATAAATCCTTTACAGTCTTAATACCGGCTGCAACTTAACCGGTAAACAGTCCACTAAACTAAAGGAATCTACACCATGTTACAAATGACAAAACGCGAATACGCAACAAAACCCGCCGATTATCGCTCTATGATTGACGGCAAACCCTATTTATTGACGATGGACAAAACAACCGGCGGAACTGTTTTAACGCCGGTAACTCTTAAAGCCAATCCAACATTGGCCACAGTTAAGAGCTTTATTCGTAAAAATTCCGCGTTATATATTAAGAATTTATCTAATTTTGACGGCATGGTGGATTGTGTTATGCCTTGCGACGATCAAGGGTTTAGACCTGTAAGCGCGCCGGAACAAGGTTACAACCACGAGAATAAATTAGGTATTCGCGGCGCATGGTTTGTTTTTGGCGGGCGTGATCGTATTTATAACTATTCGGAAGATGGATTTCAAGGCTATGAGGTTTATAACAGTTGCGGTCATTTTGTATTAGCTATCAAAGGCGGCCAACAATGAATAAGCAGCCACAACCTAGCAAACTTGAGATAGTAGCCGCCGGCATTTTGGGCGGCGTATTGTGCGGCGGCATGATCGCCTTGTATTTTTATCTAAACGGGGGGTTTTAATATGACCAAACTTTACCGCGTAATAGCTAAACGCACCAGCTACGAAGAACTATACATCGAGGCCGAAACCGGCTCTGACGCCATAGCCCTTATCACAATGGGCGATGAGGAATACGAATGGGATGACCTGCCGGAACTTGATTGGCAAATTGAGAGCGTCGAATTTCAAACTGAAGCTAAATTTTCAAGCGAGGAGCTATAAATCATGTATATATCCGGCGGGAAAGTATTTCAAACAATGGCCGAGGCCGTAGCCTATGCCAATTTTATAGCCAAAATAAGCCGCGTGATCGTGGCCGTTGAGAGGATCAAATAATGTTTACTGTCATATATAAAACGTATCTCGGCGGCGTTGAATCATACGCTTATCGCCGCTTTACTAATAAAGCAAACGCAACCACATTCGCCCGCAAAACGGGCGGCACAATAGAAAAGGCCTAATTATGACTATATACAATGTATACAACCATAAAAACGAACTAATCGGGGCGCATAAGAACGCGGCTACGGCGTTAAAACAAGCTATGGTGTACCAACACGTTACCGGTTGGCCAGCGTACGTAGAGAGCGAGGTTCTATGCTCCTAGCGGTTATAGTGTTGGGACTTAGCGCCCTGTTAATCATTCTCTTAGACCTCTAATAAAAAAGCCCCTTAATTGGGGCTTTTCTTTTACTTAACTAGAACCATCTTAGGCGGCGGGTTTTCCTCTACCAACCGGCGCAATTCAGACTTGGCTAAATCGTTAAGATCAGGGGCACAAAATATATGCTTTTTAGAATCAAACTCACGTGATTTTAATCGCCCGCGATCTATCCAACCGGCTTCCTTAAGCGCGTGCAACAATGCAGCCTGTGGCACTTTAACGCCTGACGGCGCAGCACCCGCAAGGCGATCACAGAGAGAGTGAAAGGGTGAGCCTATAACCCCACGCGAAAACTCCCCTGTGCGGTTTTTAAGCATCTCTACGAGGTAACTCTCAGCCATGCTCATGCCATGCTCTATTAAGTTTGCCTTGAACTCAGTCCACATCGGCGGCGCGCTAGGATTAAAACGGGATACATCACGCTTTTTAAGATTATCAGCGATAGCAGCGAACCCGCCGGCACGATACCAGTCCCACATTTTCTTGGCCTTGTTTGAGTCCATACGCGGCGCAGCCGACCACACGCAAAACCAGCGCCGATCTTGGCTATCTAGCGAGATAGGCACAGGATCATTAGAGAAAGCCAACACGAACAGGCGGTTTGCCATCATGTACGGGTGCAAGCCCTTGCGGTTAATAGGCAACATCTCAGGTGGCGCAGCAATAATTGGCTTTAATTGGTTAGCCAACTGACGACGCGTTGCGGCGTCCGGCTCTTTTAGCTCATTGATAATGAGAATTTCACTCTCTAGCTGGTAGCCCCACTGGCTATTGACGCTGTTATTGTCCATGATGCCGCGATTCTTAGAGTGATTACCGCAAACAGCCCATATAAACGGCGCCCAAAAGGTATCTTTGCCGCTTCCTTGATCGCCAGCATGAAGGATTGCATGGTTTATCTTAATCTCAGGGTGTTGCACCTTAAAGGCCATCACATCAAAGATATGCTCTAGCTCATCAGGCTCAGGGACAAGCTCTTGACAATGCTTTAGCCACATAGAGATGTCAGCAGACGGGTTTTCTAATTGCGGGCGGGCATCACGCCAGCGGTTGCCATATAGATCACCATCACGGGACACGATTACATCTTCGCCGGCAGCGTAAGTAACGCCAACTAACGCCTTTGCACCATTGGCTTGACGATTCTCATCAAAGCAGATAGACGCTTCTACCTTGCGCCCCGTATGAATACTCTTGCAGGCGGTATGACGGAACAAGGCGTTAAAGGTTTGACGGCTCACTTCGCGGCGGTCTTGCATATCAAAGTAAGACTCATCGTCTTGTATATACGCAAAACGGGAATACCACTCAGCCTTCTCGATGCGTCCTAGTTCTTTGCGCTCAACTTCAGCAATGAGTTCGGCAGCCGTATCGCGGTAAATATCATTAGGCGTTATCTTGGACAAAGTATCTTTCATTTTCTCAGCAAGCAACTCATCACGCAAACCATGCGATACAGTCGGGCCACCATTATCCGCTACCCAATCGAGAAACATCTGCGAACTAAAGTCCACGCAGTGACCATGCAAGCAACAGAACGAACGATCTAAGGGTTTATACCGACCTTCAATATTGCCATCGGTATGCTCGGCGTTGTTAGGACAAACGATCCCCATCCAGCCCTCGCCATTGGCAGCAGACATAATTAAACCCTGCTCGTTAAGCCAAGTGACTACTGAATCCTTGCCGGTATCAGCTAAGCGTATTGCTACATTTGTAGCAGTATCGGCAGGATCAGGCACAACATCAAGGGCAACGCAGATATCTTCAAGGTTGTATTCACGCTCAGGGTGAAATTGTATCAATGTTGATACAAAGTTATTACGCCCTGGTTTCAGGTTTACAGATCCTGGCAGACGGAAATTACGCACTGCATTAGTAGCGCCAGGATCGGTGTAGCCCGCTTTGGCTATGGCTTTGATTGCTGCGGTAAAGTCGCCCTTAGTTGGTTGCTCTTTAAATGCGTAGCCCCATTGGTATGATCCCTTGGATGTTTCCATGATCCAAGTAGGCGCAAGTGGTGGCTCTTTGGACTTGGTGCCGATGTCATCTAACATCATCACAAGGACATATTCGCAGTTGGCGCTAGACGCTGATACCTTGCCATCGGCAAAGCGATCAAGGATAAACGAGCCTGTATTGCCGTAAATTGCCCAATCCTTCTTGACCTTAGCAGTAGGCAGGAACGCAGGCCATGTGCATTTAATCGTACCATCGGCATGGGTCTGCAACATCCCATTGCCATCTAACTGTGGTTTTTGTCTAACAATTAAAGCGGTTTCACCTTCTGGTGCTAGATTGGTGATATATTCTACAAAGTTCATTTATGGACTACCTTTCGTGAGGGTTACCCCCTAGCCTAAAGACCTAGGGGGTGTTTTTTTTATTTACCATACCTTTTCATCGTGGATACTTCTACTCCTAGGGGTATACCCGCAGCCCAATCAGGCGGGGTACACATCACTTCTTCCATTCGTTTCATCATTGCTTCGGGCTGATCTGTTTCTACAACAATTTCATCATGTACATGAAGAACGACATCATCTAACTGACGTAAAGAATGACGCAATAAATCATTGGCAACAGCTTGCGTAATATTCTCACAAGCCAATCCCTTCCATAATCTCGCTCTAGGCCATTCTTTAGCGTCTGCTGCGGGTTTCCACGCTGACTTAGCGTACGTTATTCCGTCCGCTTCTGTTCTTGCAAACGGGTAACAAAGTACACGCCCAGAAGGTAGAGCATACCAAAGATGCAAGCCGTCGTACATATAGGTAACCCTACCCGCGCTAAATTCATGCTTCGGATTACGCATCGCTCTGGTGTACGCTTCTTCAAGGTCTTGCCAATACGGAGTAGCCCAAGGATTCGCCATACGCCACGCTGCGACCATTCGCTTTGCTTGAGGCTCAGGTAACAAAATGCCATAGGCGCGTCCCATTGCAGCAAACGCTCCTATGCCCCCTGCAAAGCCACAGGCTAACTCTTGGACTTTGCCAATTTGCCGTTGTTCACTGTTAACGTCAGCGACAGGGACGTGGAAGGTTGCACTTGCGTTAACTTTATAGACGTCCTCGCCTCGTGCAAAGAGTGATAACTTCTTGGTTCCCGCATCGCAGTTAGATAGCCAGGGGTTAACTCTAGCTTCGATTCCTGCCCAATCTGCGACAACCAATGATTTACCTCTTGCAGGAATGAGGGCTGGTCGAAGCATACCTTTGAGTACATCGGTGACTCTGCGTCCAAAGGCAGGGACAATTGAGTGGCCTCTAACCATAGCTTGTCTAACGGCATCAGGATCTTGAGCACACTTGCGGGTGAAGTTATGAACTTGGGCGCCGTAGGACGAAGCGCGGCCCGTAGCGCTTCCACCTGCAAAGACAAAAGCCCCACGAACTCGGTGATCTTCTTCATCTGCTAAATCCTTTAATCGGTTAAATTTCGCAACACTAGACGCCCATAGGTCGTCCGCACATTGGATAACATCTGCAACTTCCGCCGGTATTTCATCGGGGTTTTCTTCAGCAAGAATAAGTAGGTTAGCTCGAACTGACTTGTCGATCGAATATTTCTTATCGCCATCTTTATAGTTTTCCATGAGTTTTTTGGCGTCATCGCCAACACGGGCAAGCACCCACTCTTTCATGCGAGGTGAGCGCACCGATGAAATTTCGCCTTGGGTTATTTCAGATACAAGATTCTCGATCTCTGCAAGCTCGTGACTTGCATAACGAATCGCAGACTCAGCTAATGGCTTGTCTAATAACACGCCGCGATCATTGATGCGCTCGTTAATATGATAATCCATAAGCTCATCAGCCGATAATTCCCTCAAAGCCTTAGAGATCGCCCGCATGGTTCTGACGTCTTGTAGGGCGTAATTACCCATTTCTGCCAGCAAGGTGGGGTCTGTATTAAATGTACCATCTGCCCTTGGGATACACAACAGGCGAATCAATTGATTGCCTCGGTGGTCTTTACGCATACTGCTACTAGCAAAGCGTCCAACGTCCTCTAATGAGCCTGGAGCGCAGTTAGCCCGTGCTTGAGCAGCCGTGCAGTACCATTGTGTCAATAAAGGCGTAGGCACTTTGTAGTCACAACATAAAACATATTCGGTAATTAAACGATCAAAACCTGCGTTGTGCGCCCTGATTTGACCATCATCAAAAAAGTGTTGCGCTACACGCTTAGGAAATTTTTGGTCAGGCGTCCATAAAGCAACGTCCTCATCATCAAAGGCATACGCCATGCAAATAATTTGGGTGCTAGGATCCCTCGCGTAGTTATAGGCACCGCGACTGCGTAAGTCGCATCGGCTACGCGTTTCGTAATCCAAATAAAGTATTGTCATATAGGGTAGGGGCGGTATCCTTCTTAGGTATGAAATCTCTGCGAGCCATATACCTGAATAATGTCAACCACCCCTATTTCTTACTCTGCTACTACTTCAACAGGTGCAGGTGTTGGCTGCACTTGTGGCATAGCTTGTTGCTTGATTTTGTCAATGATCGGTTGAGCCATTTCATAAGGCGCTTTGCCTAATGCCATAAGGCAACCATTCACTTCTTCAATCGTGAGTTCTAAATTAATATTCATACTAAGCTCCTGTACGACGGCGACGTACTGGCGCTGCTTCGGCTTCAGGCGCGTCTAATGCTTCAGGCGCTTCTTCTGCTGGGGCTTCACCATCCATACCAACCCATTCCAATACTTTAAAAATAGGGGTAAAGATACGGCCATACGATTTGTGTGTGTAATGCTCTTTACCAAGTTGAACCACGGGTACGGGTTTGTCTTGATCCTTTTCTACTTGCGTAGCAATGGCAACTGCTAAAGCTTGAACGCCTTTCTTACCGCCAACCGAAGTTGTTGTGTAACGGGCTTCCATGCCTTTATCTTCACCATCAAGACATTTGATAGACATACCAACTTGAGTTTCCCAACCTTTTTTAGCACCAGGAGGCGCTGCTTCGAGTTCAGGCAATGGCTGGCTTACGCTGACCATCTTCTCAGCCAATACTTCTCCATCACCCCACGCAATATAGCCGTGAACAAATGAGAAAGGATTAACTGCCCATGTGGAAGCATCTTCGACTTCGGTCTGATCTGCACCGAATACCCAATGCCCTGTTTTGTCCATCTTAATAATGACGGTACCTGCTGCGCCTACATCAGTTTCAATGGTACGCAACGCGGTTGCTAATGACTTTACTGAAGGTAAATTTGCACCTGAGAATGTTGTTAAATTTGACATGATTTAATTCCTTATTGAAGTTTAGAGAGGGCTGCGGTAAGTTGCTGCCCGATTTGTAACACCGCTGGCCTTGGATCGAATTCCTCAACCATCGTACTGCCACTGCTTACTGCTACTACTTGATCGGCAGGCAATTGCTTGCCATGCTTTTTCAATACCTTTTCTGCTTGTGCAGGGGATACTATTTTACTAACAAGTAATTCATCTTCGGGTATACCCTCGTTCATCATAACAACCAAAGCTTGATCATCGTCAATCCATTGGCGCATAGCCCGTTTAGCTACTAACTTGTAGCCGGGGATAGGTTTACCTACTTCTAAGACTTGGTGCGCTAGCCCACGCAGATCAGCAATCCATTGTTCTAACGTATCTGCTTTTTTCAAGTAGCTCGCTATTTGAGCTACATCTAGTATGTCAATTTGAGCGTGTAAAGCGCGTTCTACTGCGCCTGTCATCAAAGGACAAGTAGGCTTAGCAGCACACCAACGGCAATGCTCGCCTGCAAACAAAGGTGCATCAGGCTTAGACGCTATTTTAACGGCTGCTTTGAGATCGGTTTCAAATTCTTTAATGCGCTTGGTTGTTGTAACCCAACGCTTTACAGATGGAGGTTGCACAATGATGCACTCAATCTCGTCGCACTCATCAAACACCCATTGCACTTCAGGGGTTCGCATAGCTGCGGCTGCGTAGAACATAAGTTGATCGTTTTCTTCGGCGTCAACCGCAACTCCTGAGCCAAACTTCCAGTCAAGGATGAAAGCCCGTCCACCAATACGGCCAAGCAGATCGGTGCTGCCAAACACATCAGGAAGAAAGTCACCGAAGCCAACACGCGTTTCTGTTGCATATTCCATTTCCTTATTAGGGTCAATCTCATCTAATGCCCGTAGTGCTGGGTAAACCTTCTCATTAATGAGTTCATCAGTTAATTTAATATCACCATATTTCATGCCAATACAGGACTCAGGCGTTTGACCTGTTGAAAGAATGATGTCCATGACGTTATGAAGTAGGGTGCCTTCATCAGCATATTTGCTAGAAGGTTTAGGTGGCATAGCAGCGCATAAGGCTACTGAACCAGGACAAGCTATAACCCGTTTGGCTGTAGAACCGCCCACTACGTTGGAGTGTTTAGTTAATTCCATTTTGTTTCCTTTACTGTAATTTATGATAAAGATTAGCTTGTTTGGCTAATTGTTTTGCTAAATAAGTAGCAAATATTAAGTCTACATTTTCGTCATCAATATCCGCGTCATAACTATCAGTAATATCAGCTAAATATCGTTGTTCTCTAACATGACCAATTGTTTTAGTCCAACCAATTAAATGCGCCATACATAAACTAGGCGCTTGATTTGGGCGGTGTAAAAAGCCATCAAATACTTTGCGAGGAAAAATTCCTTTTCGAGCGTGGTCTGTAGCACGACCACAAATATCGCAAATGTTTTCGTTACGCCGCGCTATTTTTTGCGCCTCATAAACATCGTATAGCGCTTTAACTAAACGCACCGCTTCAGGGTTATCTATCAGAGCCAATTTGGACTCCTTTTGCGCTAAGTGCTAAAGAGCTAAATTTAAGCCCTGCTTTTCTAAATTGCGCCGCTTCTATCTCAAGGCGTTTGGTGCTAATAATTTGCACCGCAAGTTTAGCTACAGCCGCCGCACGTTGATAGTCACTTTGGCCATTGCGAAGCATATCAAATTCTTGAAATAAAGCTTCACATAAACCTGCGCTAGTTCTTTGGGTATTTCTCATTTTGTTTCCTTTACTTTAGTTGACTGAGATTCCACTATACATCAAAAATAAATGTTGTGCAAAACTTTTTTACTGTGATATATTTGCCACATGACAAAAGAAACCGAAATTGAAAAATACTTTGTTTGGGCTGTAATGTCCCTTGGGGGTATTACCTATAAGTTCAGATCTCCTAATCAACGCGGCGTAGCTGACCGCATAGCTTGCTTACCTAGTGGGCAGACGTGGTTTGTTGAGCTAAAGACTACAGGTGGCAAACTATCTGCCCTACAAGGCATCCACGCCCGTAATCTTAAGCAACTTAACCAAAACTACGCTTGTCTATGGACTAAAGACCATATTGACACTTGGATGGCTAACGTATGAAATTGCGCCCTTATCAAGATACGGCGGCTGACTTTTTGTTTGAAAAAGACAGAGCCATGATCTTAGCTCCTGTAGGCGCTGGCAAGACGGCTATAACGCTTACAGCGATGCAAGATGCTATCAAGCAGGGGTTAGTCAAGCGTTGGCTTGTTCTCGCCCCTAAGCGCGTTTGTACGGATGTATGGCCTGTAGAACAAGTTAAGTGGGCTACAGGGTTAACCCTAAGTGTTGCAGTAGGAACGCCAGATCAACGTCTTAAAGCGCTGCGTAGCAAAACTAAGGTAGTTGTAGTGAACTATGACAGTTTGCAATGGCTATCAGAACAATATTTAGATTTTGATGGCATTGTATTTGACGAGCTAACACGGCTAAAGAACCCATCAGGCGCACGATTTAAAGCGCTATCTAAGGTGTTAACGCCTTTTAAATTTCGTTGGGGGTTGACTGGTAGTTTTACTAGCAATGGCTTAGAAGATGTCTTTGGCCAATGCAAAATTGTTGATCAGACTTTATTAGGACGTGCCAAAGGCGCGTTTATGCAACAGTATTTTGTCTTAGTCAATAAAGACTTTGGCGAATGGGAGCCGCGTGTAGGCTCATTAGGAAAAGTCATGGAAAAGATTAAACCCGCTACGTTTGTTTTAGAAGCTGGTGAATACGCTGATACGTTGCCACCGTGCCACGTTGTTGAATTAAGTTGCGACCTAACAGACCGCGCCCCATACGAGAAGATGAAGAAAGACTACGTTGTAGAGTTTAAAGATACAGAAATTACGGCGCTTAACGCAGCCGTTGTAACTGGAAAACTACAACAAATGGCGTCTGGCTTTATTTATCAAACTGAAACTACGCCATCTAATACGCCAGGGCGTATGAATGTAACGCAAACACCTATGTGGTTTTCCCATCACAAATTTGATTTATTAGATGAGTTGCTACAAGAGAATCAACGCGCCAACACCATTATTGTTTACAACTATGTTGAAGAATTAGCTGAACTTAAGCGTCGGTATCCTAACGCACAGACAATTAATGATCCTAGGGCGATTGAGCGTTGGAACGATGGCAAGATTGAGTTGCTATTGATTCATCCTAAGTCAGCAGGGCATGGCCTTAACCTTCAGCATGGGGGCAGCAAGATGGTTTTTGTATCTTTGCCTTGGAGTTTAGAGCTATATGAGCAGACAGTAGGACGCTTGCATCGTAGCGGTCAAAAACACGATGTATGGGTTTACCTTTTGTTAACCAATAAAACGATTGACCAAAGTATTTGGGACGCCTTAAAAGACAAAAGGGCAATTTCTGACATAGCAATTGAGGAGCTAAGATGAACATAAACGATTTGGCTGACAGATTAGAGCAGTTTTATTCAGGTACGCATATAACCAAAGCGGCTGAAGTATTACGCCAGCAAGAAGCTGAAATTGATGCGTTAAGGACTCAAATTAAACATCTTGAATCACAGGTATATGGAGGAACAACTAAATGAAACTAATTGAAGAAGCGTTAAAACTAGCTAGTGATATTGACGAATATGCTCCGCATACCAATATTGCTTGGACACTTAGAGAACTTGTACAAGTTATCGTACAACAAGAGAAAGTTATAAATGAAACGACTACAGCTTTTAAAAGCAAAACTAAAAGCCGCTAAAGCTGAAAGCATTATTCGGCACCGAACTTATAACGCCGCAGAACGTGCGGTGATTAAGTTAGGGAAAACGATTACTGAATTGGAAAGGAGAATTAAAAATGAGCAAGCTAAGTTGGCGAGGGTTGAATGATGTTCTTAGTAATATGTCCGAAGCCGATGTTTGGGGAATGTTAGAAGCAGAGCGTTTTGGTGATAAGCGGGCGTCTGTATTGCAGCGTTTACATCAGCGTTATAACGTCTTAAGAGTATCTCGTGAACGTATTGAACTTTTAAAGGAAGCAAAAAATCCATGAACGAATATGATGCCGTAAACCATCCAAAACACTACACAAGCCACGCTTCAGGGGTGGAATGTATCCAGATCACCGAACACATGAGTTTTTGCCTTGGCAACGCTGTTAAGTACATTTGGCGGGCAGATGAGAAGCATGACGCCATTGAAGATTTACGCAAAGCAAAATGGTATTTAGAGCGAGAAATCGCAAGGAGATTGAAATGAAATCTATATTTATCTTTATAGCTGGTGTAATTGCAGGCTATTTATTTACCATTACGGGCTGTAATGCTCAAACAACATACCTTTACGGCGCTCAAGGCGAAAGTTTAGGTACTGTTCAGCAATCGGGCAATACCCAATACTTTTATGGCCCACAAGGTGACAGCAGGGGGACAGCCATGCAGTCAGGCAATACAACCTACGTCTATGGTAACCAAGGTCAAAGCCTAGGCACTGTAATGGCACCAGTAGCCCCTTTAGTTATGCCCGCACCCGTCTATAATCCATCATCTATGACACCTATTTATGACTCGATATTTGGACGATGACCTTAAGAAATTGCAACAACTGCCAACAACGCAAGAATAATGTAACTGGCAGCGTAGTGAATAACCCCGGCGGTCTGACTTACAAATGGTTTTGTCAAGACTGCACCACGAAAAGGAATCAAAATGAACGCACTAAAAAGATTTTGGATGTTATTAGTCAATCCCCCATCAGCAAGAACTCTAGCAGTTAAAGAGCTAGAAAGCGCTAAACGTAGCTATTTAGAGAATAAAACCCATGCTGAGTATTATTCCACGCTATATAGCTTTGATACACAGCGAATTGTACGGCTTGAAAAGTACATAGAATCCGATGAGTAGTTGGTTAATTATTGTCACAGGTGTGATTTATAGTTACATAGCTGTAGAACAGGGTGCAAAAGGAAACCTGTATATGGCGATTGTATATAGCGGTTACGCTTTTTCTAACGTAGGGCTATATATGATGGCTACTAAATAAATTAGGGTTGTATTTGGCAGTTGTTATCAATGGGCGAGAAAGCCGCAAAATTACCCAATTACTGCATCCTACAATGGCGGCTTAACACCCCGTCATAATTCTAAGCTATCCCAACCAAATTCTCTTGCAATCTGCCGCGTACGGATCTTGAACGCTTTACCGTGTTTATCCCAGTAATCTGTTTTCCAAAAGCTCATGTGACAAATTTCATGGGCAAGGCTGCGTTGAACGGTATCAAAATGTTCATTACGCAAACGGCTAATAGTAATAATATGGGGCTTTTCTAGGGATTCATCGTAGCGATAGGTAGCCATAGCGTCTGATTCCCTTGTAACCTTGAACTGGATAAGTTCAGGCGCAGGCAAATCCCAGTTACGCATTGGATGACAAGCAGCCATACAAAGGTACAAATTTTCTAATATAAATGGGGTAAGTTTCATACGCAGTGTATAGCGCCACGAAATTCATACTCGCCATTTTGTTCATCGCTAACCATAATAAGCTCAGGCATTAACATTCGACCTTGATCAAACGATAACATGACAAATCCAGAACGCCAGTCAAGGGGATTATCTTCCACATATTCGAAAGTAGATGACATAGGATCAGCCAAACATCCAGTCTGTACCCCAAAAAAGTTGCCTTGGTAGTTACTGATTGGGCTAACACAGAGAACGTGTGTATGCCCCGTAATAATGTTTGTGTTGCCCGCTGCAACCAAATTGCTATAGCCTGCCGTACGGCCACCTTTAAACCGGTGTTTGACTACGGTTTCTTCGCCTATCCAAAAGCTCCAACACGTTTCCCAATTAGGAAAGTGATATTTAAGGCTAAACCCATCTACGCCGCTATATTCAGGCACTTTGTTAACTAACCAAGCCTCGTAGCGCATATCGTGATTACCCAACGTCCATATTAGACGGCATCCCGCAGGTCTTATTTTTTCAATTTGATCTAAATGGTCACGGCAAGCTTTAAGTTCTTCAAGGACTGTAGGCTTGGCATCGTAATTAATTGACGGGAAACGGCTTAAAACCTGCCCGTCGAAGGCGTCGCCGTTGCAGATGATCACCTGTGGCTTAAACTCTTTAATCATCTTTAAGAGGGCTTTAAACGCCGCAGTGGTGGTATCGGTGAAATGAGCGTCTGAGAACACTATAACGTGTTTGACTTTATCAATATCAATGCCTCTACGGACGTTGTGCGCTGCTAATTCTATCTTTTTTTGTTTAGGCTTTTTTTCATCTCGTTGAGAATTAAAAGTTGGTAATTCAACTTTATAACGTATTTCTAAGTTGCTACGCCTAGTCATAGCACTTCTAGGGTTTACCCCTAGTTCTTTTGCAACTAAGGTGGGCGATCCTAGCTTTTTCCATAAAGCAATAAACTCTTTATCAGACTTTTCGCTGTGTTTCATATCTACCTTAATAGAATTTTGCCAATTAAATCAGGCAATTATGACAACTTAGTTACGCTACTGTACCACCTGCGTCTTTATAAGCTGTAATTAATTTATCTAGCTTGTTTTCATGTTGGTTATAGCCAGCGCCAGGCAGGGATGCCCAGATGTTTTTAACCTTATCAATTGCTATGCTAATGTAGCCTTTTTCAATATCTTGCAATGCCCCACGTTCTTTAATTTGTTGCACTGCAATTAAATCTTGAGATATAGGGCTAAAGTTGGGTAAATCAAGTTGTTTCTTATAAGCATCATAATAACGGCTTAAGAGTTGATATCTGCCCGCCGCTGTGGACGCAAGGCCGGGACGAATCCATACCAATTTTCTTGGATGGTCATCATAGCTTTCAAATAAACCGCCCCCAACAATGACATTATAACCATCGTCACCTTTTCCAGCAGTGCCTTCAGACACCGCAATCATATCAAGAAATGCTTTTAAATTCGGACTCATTTGACTTCAAGTTGTTGCCTAATAAAATCTTGGAGCGATACTAATTGTTGCGTTGTATAGGCGCAAGCAAGTTCAAGGTTGGTGGCTTTTCCATCAATACCGATGGTGGATTGGGGTACGGCGGACATTGAACCGCTACTGGGGTAGCGCAGCCCACCATAATAAGACTTAAGAGCAGATAGCTTAGCTTGGTACTCATTTTCAATCCCCTTATTGACTAGCGTTTGTTGCTTGACGATGGATTCGTTTTTGGCTTGTTGAATTTTAGCCACTGCTTCAACTTCTGCTTTGTAGGCCACCAAATTCCGATACTCATAACCCCAGCCCAAAAGCAAACCAGCCATAAAAAGACCAACCAAAATTCCGATTCGCGCATAAGAGATCATTTTTCAGCCAAAGGTTGCGTGGTATAAAATCTTAAAACAGCGCAAATAATTCCTATGGTTACTAAAGTAAACCCATAGTATTTAGGGTCTATAACATTTTGTAGATAGGACAAATTGTCGTACAAAGATCCTACAATGACTAAAGCCAAAGAAAACCACATAGTCTTTGACTTGTACATCTTCATTCTTTATCTGCCTTTAAATCTAACTTATCCAAAATACGTTGCAAAGTAGCCTCTAACTTATCAAACTTAGCGTCTAAATCTACTTTGCGAACATAATTTGTTGGTAACGATACTTCAATACTTTGAACATCTTTTTTAAGAACTTGTACTGAGTCCCATATCTGGCGACACCACCAACCAACACCAATCGCCGCACCAGCACCAATTAAATTGAATAAGTATTGCCAATCCATGATCTACCTCGCAAGCGCGTTTTGGTTAGGTTGCTGTGAACGCAATTGAAGCGCGTTAGTTATTTGACCTGCGGCTACCGCTGGTTGTGACGCCGTAACTTTAATTGCTTCTTTTGCGCTTTCTTTAAGCAATTTTGAATAATATTCTTTTGTTTTGCCATGTTGCCATGCTTCGCTAATAGACATCACAGCTTTATTAGGATCTAGCATATCAACAGCTAATTCCATAGCAATTTTTCGATCAATTTTACCTTGCAAACGGTTAAGAATATCGCCCGCTAAAGATACAGTTTTGTTAAATATGCTTGGTGCTTTTGGCATTTGAGCGCCTTCTAACGCGCCTGTAGCCCCACCAGCTTTAGCTTGAGTAATTGCTTTTTCACGATTAACTAAATCGCTTTTAATTTGATTAAGAATATTAATTTGTTCAGGCTCAAGCACTTTATTTAGATCTTCAACTTTAGTTAAACCTGTTGCTGATTTAACAGTCCCCGGCGCATTTTCAATAGACTTTATAAATTTAGCTTCTGTTAAACCGCCAGTTGCGCTATTTTCTAATTGTGATTTAAGAAAACCTGCAACTTCGGCTTGATTAATTGGCTTACTTAACTCAGCAAATTTCTTTTGTGCGGCTGCGTACTCAGGAATAGCGCCATAAACATCTTTTTTAAGGGCGGTAAGTTCAGAACGAACAAAATTATCCTTAACTGTGTCTAATGCTTTACCAATGCCTTCTGAAATAGAAGATATTTGTTTTGGCTCGGTATAAAGATTACCTTTTGCGTCGCGCATTCCTTTTTGTACAGCCTGAAGTTGCGTAATTAACTCAGGATTAGCGGGGTTATCTTTAATTAATTTAGATATATTGCTATCAATTCCCATTAATCTAGTTTCTGCCGTGCTTTTTATTGCGCTTGTTTCAGGGAAAAAATTAGCTAGAGCAGGTGCCAAAGCTTTTTCATACATAGGCGCAGTTACACCTGTACGACGTGTTTCTGATATAGGAATCGTTGTAGGCTCGACAACTAATTGATTCAAAAGTGCTTGATTTTGTGCTAGTTCGCGTTGATGGTATAAAGTTCTAGCTGTTTCGGTGCCTGCTCTTTCACCCTTGTTTGCCCATTGAATTTCGGCAGCGGGAAGCTTAGTAAGGTTTAAATTGGTCATTACTTCCGCTGCTGTAGGCTGATAACCCGGCGTAAAAGTTTTTTGTGAATTAGTTAACGCATTAACTATTTCAGGCGCTTTTCCCTCTGTAGCCGCAAGCAAAGCCGCTGCTTTTGGATTAGCAATATTTGAAAGCGTATTAACTGTTAAATCTGTAAGTTTACTAGGAGCATTTGCTATTGCTTGGCCAACGACAGGTATTTTACCAATTTGCGCGCCTGCAACGCCGATAGCGTTCATAGGATTAGTAATCGTGGCGGCTTTACTTAAATTTGCAGCAGTGTTTACAGCGCCCAATTTTGTAGCAATTGTTGAACCGCCTGAAAGTAGCGTAGAAAGATCAGCGGCGACGCCTACAGGGTCGTTATACAGTTTACTTTTAATGCCTTCTAAAGTGCCGTAATCTTTTTTATATTGACCGCCAACAGCGTTGGCTATTTCTACAGCGCGTTTGCCTGCCGCAAGCGCTTCAGGTGTTTCGCTTTTGTTTATAAAATCAACTAAAGGTTTTGGCAATACATTTTGTAAAGCACCCGCGCCTATATCAAGCGTTGTACCTAAAGTATCTACAGGGTGAGCAACAGCGCTTGCAATTCCTTTGACCATGTTTGCGCCACTTTTAACGACATTACCCGCAAAACCTAATACCGAGCGATCCGGTTCAGCTTGAACATTTTGACGTGGTGATCCAACCAAAGGCGCAGATTGCCAATTATTGCCGTCAGATACAGCTACAGTTCCAACTACAGGCGCGTCTTGCCATCCCATTATGGTTTTCTCCGGTGACTTCCATCAGGAGCTATAAACTCAACACCAGATGGCAAAGCGTTATAGTCAACATCGTTGCTAATTTTTTTAGCAGTAATTGTTTCTTTACCGCTTGTATTACGAATTTTAGCCCGCGCTTCTTCAGGTGCAGCTTGCGCGGCAGCCATTTCTTGACGCATAACACTAAATACTTCGTTAAATTGCCCAGATGCCATATTTGTGTTAATAACTTCACGGGCGTGATTTTTGTCTGATACGGTGGCAACACCTTTAGGGTTAATTGCTCTAGCATACGCGTTAACAAGTGAGTTTAAAGAGGTAGCTAAACCAGCTTGTGTAGGATCGCCTGAATTTTTAGCAATATAATTGCCTGCCGTATTAATCACGGGATAATCTGTAGGATTAATTTTAGTTGCGTAAGTTTGCGCAATATTAATCATTTTTTCTGCTTCGCTACCCGCTGCAACAATATTAGCTAAATTAGTACCTAATGTACGTTCAGATGCTCTATTGCCGATTAAGCTAGATTTGTTTTGAACAATATTTGACGCCGCATCTTCAGCGCTAACATTAGGTTTAGCAGTTCCATCTGGATTTGCGCCGCCGCCCATACTTATTTGAGCCGCGCGGTTAAGCACTGATTGACGCAATACAGTAGCGGCTTTACCCATACCCAAAGGAGGCATTTGACCTGTTTTAATGTACGTTTGAGCTAATAAATCAGTAGTTTCAGGTGTCAATGCGCCAGTAGCAGTTTCTTGCGCCAAACGTTGTTGGAAATGACTATCAGCTTGTGCCAAAGATGCTTTTTGATTAGCGTTAAGCGTAGTAAAAGATAAATTATCTTTAGCAGACAAAATGCCTGTTAATTGATCTGTTTTAAATTGCGTAAAAGGAACGGTTTTTAAATGTTGCATTAATTGTTGTCCCCGTTCAGGCGGAATATCACCGCTTTCAACTTGTTTAGCAATACTTGTTGCCGCTTCTTCAGGCGTATGCAAATTTGCTATAGTAGTAATAGCAGTATTAATTTTATTATTTTTTAAATTAAATTCAGAAGTATCTACTTGTGATTGTAATTTACGACCTTCTAAAGCTTGTGTTCTAAGCTTTATAGCCGACATAGGATCAACAGCCGCAATTTGTTTAAAACCTTCAGGCGTACTAATATCAGTGCCTTGTGAATATAACTCACGTAATTTGTTTTGCGTATCAATAGAACGATTCATTTCACCGTATTTCAACGCTTCATTCATCATCGTTAACTGATTAACGGGCGATTCAAGTTTTAAAGGTTGAACTTGGAGGGGGATACTTGGATCAATTGGCATATTTATTCCTTACGGTTGAACGACTAAATTACCGCCAGATTCGGTTGGGCCGTAATTACCGCCGTTAGCTCCATAATAATTACCGCCGCTAGACGGCGAATTATATGCAGAACGGTTAATCAATTGATTCATTTGGTATGCACCTACACCTTGACCAATAGCGTTAGTATAAGCATTAGCAGAGCCAACTTGACCAGCAGCAGTTGCATTAGCGGCGCCTGTAGATAATGCAGCGTTGTTAGCCGCGCCTGCGCCAATATTAGAAGCTTGATTAGCCGCCGCAGCTTGACCTTGACCACTTAAGAATTGCAAAGGTTGCAATAAGTTATTGCGATTTAATTGAAACGTATTTTGAGCGTTGCTATAGTTTTGCAAATAACGGTTAAACGCATTGCTATATTCTTGTGACCCTTGCGATTGACCATAGTCTTGGCCTGCTTTAAGGGCGTTACCAGAAATCAAACCACCTCTAGCTGCCGCAGTAGCGTTCATGGCATCCATGCCTTGTTTTAACCTAAATTGCGTGCCTGGATCAGTATTGGCATTGTAATCAAACGGAGCATAACTAAAGTTTTGTGTAGCTGCGCCGCCAGGTTGGGTCATAGCGGATAGTTGATTTAACGCCGTTGTACCCGATGTACGCCAAGGTTCACTTAGTGCAATTTGTTGTTGCGTTGCAGCAGTATTAGCTGTGGTTGCATTATTAGCGGCGTCCGCTTGTGTTTGAGCAGCGCTTTTTGATGCTTGTGACGACATATATCCACCGACAAGAGTGGCTCCTGCAATAGCTGCGGCTCCCCATGGCATATCAAACTCCTTTACGATCTGACCGAATACAGATAATCATTGTCATCCGATCTTCGGTACTATTATTAACAATCCAATGGCTATTTTTATTGTTAAACCAATAGACATCGCCGGGTAACGCAGATAATTGCTCATTCTCAAAACAAAATGCTTGGTCGCAGTTTCCCTGCAATTGTACGGCATATTTGTCATAATAATCCGCGTGCCAACCTTCGTCAATGTGCGGTTTAACACAACCGCCGGGTGGAATCTTGGTAATTAAGATACCGCCCAAGCGTTCACCTTCAACAGCAGCCATTAACGACATAGCAATTGGTCTAATTTGTGGCAACGCATATCCAGCGTCATACCATACAGAATCATGTTCTTTAGCAAAATCTGCTGGTTCTTTAAGCATTTCAATTGGAGCATAACGCGCCCAAATGTCACTAATATTTTTATGCGGGCCGCCATATACTTCAGTTCTTTGAGTATGCTTATCCCAAAGCCAAGGTTGGCGGGTAATAGCATGAACCAAAGGTTCTACATTTATTCCCCTAAATAATAGCCGAATAGACTTGTGCATCAGCAATCCCTACAAATCAAAACTTCATCAATCTTATTGGCATCTGATTTTTCTGCGGCGTGAATACAAAACCACACGGCGTCCTCAAGCGCTTCAATTTGATGATAAGTTTTGGCTTTAATAGTAATACAAGCAGGTGCAATATATTCAACCGCATCGTTATCTGTACGAACAATAACGCGTCCTTTACCTAAAATACTCAAATGATCGTAATTATGGGCATGGCTCATAGCTACATAGCCTTTAGGCAAGTGCATTTGTTTGGCGTATACGCCAGACGAAAAGTGATGCACGGTGCCTAAATCTATAGCAAATTGACCTTCATTTGCTTTAAATTGTTCGGCAAAATTTGTTTTTTGTTCGGTATTAAGCAATTGCATATTATTGTAAGAACTCTACAACATCATCTACGTTTAACCCAGTTACAAAGGTAATTGAGCTAGACGATGTTTCGGTGTAGTTTAAGCCTACAATCTGTTTACTACCGTTAACAAATACACTTAAGCTATTGTTGCCAACGGTATAAGTAAGCCCTGAGAACAAAGTTTGGCTTTGCGTAGCAGTTTGGTAGGATTGTGTTCCGGCGGAAGGTAAACCGCTTAGATTATCCATTGTCCATATTTGGACATAAGTAGAGTCTTTAAGCACCAACTTATAGCTAGAACCGCCAGTTAGCCAAATTTCATTGGGGGGACGCCCTGCGGCATCTAAGATAACGGGGTTACTATTTGCAGTTAAACCATTAGCTGAAGTATAAGTAGCTAAAGGCGTAGTTGTACCCGCAGCGTAGGTATAGATTAACCCGCCCGCTAAAGGCACACCATTATTACTAAAAAACTGCCATCCTGCGCCGCCTACGGGCGATAGATTAACTGACATATAAGCTCCTAATAATTATCTTTAAAGTCCAGCTATTTGTGCAGTAAGTCCACCAGTGTAGGTTACTACCATAGTAGCCCCAGAAGGAACCGTATACTGTTGAGTTAATGTTGGCGTTACATAAGATCCATTGATAACTAACTGGGTAAACGTATATGCTCCACTATTACTGAAAAATGCTATTTGTGGCGAACCGCTAGTATTGGTATAGGTATATGGAGAAGCACCTAAAGACAAAGTACCATTAGCAACAGGGTTATAGCCTGTATTATTTGCAACGGTTTTAGGAACACTAGCGCTACTATCTAAGATTAATGCGGTGACAATATTGTCAGCACCGAAGTTGCCAATACAAGTAATGCCTGTTGTGCCAGAAGTAAACTCAATTAAATACTTAGGTTTGCCTGCGCTAAAGCTTTGTTCAGCGCTATTTCCAGATACTTGAACATTGGTCGCATCGTTAAAGAAAATAGCCCCGTTTGACGGTGTAACTGCATCAACAATGGAATTGTTATTTACAAACACATTATTGATAAGGTTAGCGGCAGAAGAAAAAAAGTTGATTGCTTTTGCTTGCGCTTTAATAATGTCGCAATTTTGTACAAGTAAAGAACGCAAAGCACCACCGCTTCCAGTCGAGGTAAAGGTAATCGTATCGCTAGACGATTTATTTACATAACAGCTTTCAATGTTAATGTTTTCAACAATGGTATTTGTATTAAAAGACTCAACCCAAATAGCGTTAGTTGTTTGTTGGTCAAATTGACAACCAGGCATTAGCCAAATATCAGAAATTAAAGAAGCCGCCGCCGCTTGTATATAAAATGCTTTTTCACCAGCATAAAAATCACAAACGCTAAATTTAATTCCACCAATAGAATTAGCCCCAGTAGTAGAATTATATGGGCCAGTAGGGGAAGTAATACTTACGCATTTATTTCCTGTGTCATTTTTGTTAACAAATTGACAACGTTCAAAAAACAAATCACCTGTAAAAGAACCGTTTTGAGTAATGCTTAAACAGGTTTGGTTTGTTACATCATTACCCCAGCCAGCGCAATCTTCAAAATGAATCATACGAGTATGGACAACATTCCATAAGGTTGCAAACCCTGTTACATAAACTTGGCTGATACGAGAGAAAGTGTAGCCTAGTAGCCCAATAGTAGCTGAAGCAGAATCACCAATCTCAAGCCCAGTTGTTGCAGATCCCGTTGAACCGTAGGTGCCTTGAATTGAAAAAGCGCCCATGTCCCATGAAACAGCCGTTCCATTGCCCGTAATTTGTAAGACTTTTGTGCCGCCAGCAAATGTTGACGCCGCATTAATAATGGTACTTTGTGCGCCAGCGCCTTGAATTGAAAAGCTTTTAGTAGTGATAGCTATGGTCAAAGGCGCTGTAACTTTGTACTGACCAGCGGTGATAATGCCTATAGCACCGTTGGTCGTAACGTAATTAAAAAAGGCTTGCAAGCTTGCAGTGTCATCGGTTGTACTGTCACCAGTAGCGCCGAAGTCTTTTGCACAAACGATGTCTTGTAGTTTTTCGCTACTGGTTCTATTAACAGCGCCTACAGGCGTAGAGCCACCATTTTTAAAATCAACTTTTGGGACTAGGGTTGTCATTATTTTGTTCCTTCTAGTGCTGTAACTTTAGCGTTAAGTTCTTCAATAGTAACTAAAGCATTTTTTAAAGACATTACAACTACTGCTAAAACTGACCTGTCGTAATAACCCCAAGGTTTTCCTTCTTCAGGCTCAGGTGCGGCTTCAGGGCCAATAGCTTCATTTACATTTTGAGCATAAAAACCTAGTTGTCGTTCAGTACCAAAAATTTCTTTCTTTTCTTCGTTGTAAAACCAATAGCCTGGTTCTAATTTTTGAAGCATATTTTCTGGATTAACAGGGATTCCATCTTTAATTTTCCATGTTTCATCAGATACAGAGCTAATTACACCAGCAGAAGAAAAAGTTGCTGCACCAGCACCATAAGCAGACATAGTAACTATGCCAGCAGCACTAATACGCATACGCTCTGAGCCTGATACTTCAAATGCTAAACTTGTAGCTCCGCCAGAAGGAACGGTTTGAATAGCTGCGCTATAATTTCCATCATTTAATTGTATTCTTGCACCATTAGTAGATGATGGAGAATATAAATCAATAGCATTTGTAGCTCCACCTGCCGTTTGAATACTTAATTTACCAGCAGATGAAGTCCGTCCTATTAATACATTCCCACTAGAGTCAATACGCATCACTTCGCCATAATTGGTCTTTTGGAAGGTAAGAATTGCGTTGTTTGCTCCTGTAGCACCTGAATTTTGTAGATAAAACTCATTGGTACTATCGCTATTGGATAGGTTTACTAAACCAGCAGCTCTTACTTTCATTGTGCCGTTTACATCTAACTTAACATTAGGACTTGTAGTACCAATACCTACATTACCACTAGAGTCAATACGCATACGCTCTGTGTTAGAAGTAGCAAATACCATTGGATATGCACCAGACATCCAATTAAATGCAGCGTAAGCTGTTCCTAAATAACCACCTGTATTTCCATCTACACCAACATAATAATTTCCGCCAGTATTTCCTTGAACTATTGCTACTGGGTTTATACCTGTTGTTGATGTATTTTTTATAATACTTTGTATTGATTGAACATCTAGCCTTGCAGCAGGACTACTAGTACCAATACCTACATTACCACTAGCATCTTTATAAAACTGTCCTGAGCCTAGATTAACTACTCCTGTACCGCCAGTTAGTGTGCCTGTGTAGGCTAGGTTGGTAAAAGAAGGGGAACCTCCTGATATGGCTAATGTGCCACTAGCGTCAGGTATATTTATGCTATTAGTAGCCGTTGTATTAGGGCCAACTAACGCTGTTGTTCCACCTAAAGCTGCTTGAAAGACTAATTGGCCCATGATTTTTTCCTTATGGTGCTATATAAATAATAGAAGCTGTTAATGCCCCCGTACTTGGGTTGTATTTTAACTTCGATGCCGAAGTTTTAACAGGGGTATTACCAGATGATGCAGTTACAAAAGTAACATAATAATCGCTATTTGTGGTTGTATCGTCAGTTATACCTACATTAACCGCATTTGTCGAATTTCCAATAGTATTAACATCGCCTGACCCTAATAATGAAGTTCCCCCAACGGTTTTAATGTTTGTGCCACTAACTAAAGCGGCTTGCTTATTGTTAAAAGTTGTCCAATCTGTACTAGATAGATAACCATTAACTGAAGTAGTAGCTACTGGAATACTAATGGCTGGGGTTGAACCGCCTGTAGATACAATGGGCGCTGTGCCTGTAACGCCTGTAACACCACTTAAACCCGCAACCGCTGCAATTACTTCCATTTCAACAAGATCACCTACATTTAGCCCTGTTGTAAAAGTAACGGTTGTTGTGTTTGTCTCAACATAGTTAACCGAAGTAATTTGTTTACTACCGTTAACAAATACCGATAGCCCATTATTGCCTAGGGCATAAGTTAACCCTGTAAAGACAGTTTGACCTTGTGTAGCCGTATAGGTATAAGAGGTAATACTATTACCCCCTATAGCGGCAATAGTAATAGTGCCTGCGCCGTTAGTTACAGTAATACCTGCGCCAGCCGTTAATGTACTACGGGTAAACCCTGTGCCATTTCCTATGTCAAGTTGACCATTAGAAGGCGTTGAAGTTAGCCCTGTACCACCGTTGGCGACAGGTAATGCCGTGCCACTATAGGTCATTGCCAAAGTACCGCTAGTGGTAATGGGTGAGCCTGTAATAGAAAATATAGACGGAACGGTAGCTGCTACGCTAGTTACAGTGCCGCCGCTAGATGGGCTTGTATTAGTAATTGTAAAGTTAGGGTAAGTACCGCTAGTGCTAATGCCTGTTCCAGCCGTTAAAACTACGGTCTGGTCAGGTGCGGTGTTGGTAATATTTAACGTACCGCTAGTAGTAATGGGACTGCCAGTTACGCTAATTCCAGTACCAGCGGTAGCAGCTACGCTAGTGACTGAGCCACTTCCTTTGTTGTTAAAAGTATTCCAATCGGTAGAACTTAGGTAACCGTTTGTTGTTGTATTGGCTTGGCTAATACTAATGACTGGGGTTGTAGTGCCTGTAGCTACACTAATTGGCGCAGTCCCAGATACGCTTGTTACTGTACCGCCTGTGCTTGTAGCCGCAATGGTAATAGAGCCTGGACCATTAGTTATTGTAATATTTGCGCCAGCAGTCAAAGTGGCTTTAGTAAGGGTATTTCCTGTAGTATTGCCAATGAGTAGCTGACCATTAGTATAAGTCGTTTGACCTGTACCACCGTAAGCTACATCAATAGTGCTAGCATTCCAAGTGCCTACGGTTAGCGTACCAACGCCTGTAATGCCCGTATAAGAACCTGAAATCCGAGCAGAAGCAATTGTCCCGCTAATAATTTGACTAGCGTCAATGCCAATAGAAACATTAGATGCGGCAGTTAAAATACCGTACTGATTAACAGTAAATTGCCCAACGGTTGACGCAGAGCCGTAAGCACCCGCCGTAACGCCTGAAATACCTAACTCTAAATTGACATAACCAGGGACGTAAGTAATTAAAATACTAGCGCTTGATAATAAAGCAGGCTCAAACACGTTATTAGCATTACCAATGATTAACTGGTGTTCGCCGATGGTATCTAACCCTGTACCGCCTTTATCGACAGGAATTACGCCTGTGCCTGTAAAACCGTATATATTCCAAAAGAACCGATACCATTCAGTCGTCATGGTATTTTCACCCTCATAAATGAGGGGAACTTTAGCTGACGGAAGAAGGGTTATATTCGCCATTAGCTATTTGTGCCACTTAGGAATAGCTCTGCACCCACAATAACAATCTTATTGGGATCAGTACCTGATACTTCATAGATACGATCACGGAGCTTTGCAGTCATTCCAAGGCGGCGCCAAATAGCACGGTGACCATATTCACCAATTTTACCCATTGAAATCCAATGTTCATTAGACCAAGTATGACCACCATCATCAGACCAACGAAGCATAACCTGTGGGTTTGCGCCTAAAGTTAAGCCTGTTATATCATCACCACCGATATATAAGTACTCATCAGCGCCTATAGATAGTGTTTGACCTGATAAGATAATAATTTCATCAGTATAAGCAGGAATAGGAATATCGGAATAGCCATTTAAACCTACGCCAGACTCACAATCAAGTTGTAAGGTATGTTGTGCAGTACGCTTAAGATTATTTTGATTAGCGGGTAATGGGCGCCAAGAACGAATCCATTTTTGAATATCGCCGTTATCGGAATAAACCTCTAAATCTAATGCGTAGATATTGCCGTTTTCATAGTCGCCAACAATGGTTTGGCTATTAAAGTTCATCTGACATTGACCACGATGGCGCATAAATTCGCCATTTTTCCAACTTGCCCGTTCATGCCAAGCACCTGTAGCCACGTCATAGACCCAAGTTGCGTTAGCAGTTGGGAAATTTAAAACATAAAAAGCATGACCTTCTTCTTGATAGGTATACGCTTGTGCGTCAGAAATATTGCCGTAATGTTGGATAGCGTACTCTACGGCATGGGTAGATACACGTTTGCCTGTGTAACCTTGGTTACGATAAACAATGCCGTAGCCACGAGGATCAGAGCCAAGCCAAAAGATGCTGTTATCAAGCTTTGCAATAGAAAACGGAGCCAAGCAACCAATTTCATTGTAAGCTCCTTGAATTGGGGCTAAAGGGAAAGGAATCGTACCTGCGTCATACCAAACCTCAGTTGTGCCTTGACCAAATACCCAAACTTCACGGTTATTGGATACAACGGCTACTACTTGGTCGGGAGAGCTTTCCGCAGCGCCAAAAGCCAAAGGATTGATGGCCGCGCCATTAAAAATATCAGTAACCCAAATAATTTGCGTATTTGGTTGATTAAACGCAAAATAACCATCAATGTAACAAACCGTAGCTGCGCCAGCAAAATCAGCGTCGGTAACTTGCTCAAATTTATTGGTTGATTCGGTGTAAACGTAAGCATCAGGATTACACGCAATAAATATTTGTGTACCGCTATCAGCGATAGACACAGGGCCAGTACCCGTAACAGTGCCTAATAAAGTAGCATTGTAATTTGTATCAATTTTGTAAAACTCTGCGCCAGATACTACATAAGCGTCGTTTCCCGCCGTTGTATGCGTCCAAAGACCACGGATGGGGCCTGTGCCTACTGTAGCTAATTTACGCAAGCCTGGGGCACGATTAAGGAATCCGCTAGTCATCCCGCCTTCGGGAATAGCCTCGGGAAACAAATTGACCATGCGGTTATCCGCAGCGTTTACGCTACGGGCTACATAAGCTTGGCCTAAAATCGGCGTCAGCATTAGTAGTTACCGGCAAAGATGTTAAAGCGCTGACGAGTACCAACAATGCTGTAAGGCAAGGACATAATATCGTCAGGGTTGTTAATTCTTTTAAGATTGCGTTTAGAAGTCATCGCAATACGAGCCACATTGGGTGGTGGCTCTACACCAAACTCATTGGCTATTTCACAAGCAAGATTGTACTTAAACGCTCTTAAATAGCCTGGGGGAAACGTTAAATTAGTTGCAAGATTAGCTGGCTCAGTTAGTTCAGTAACCGAAACAAAATGCCAAGTTAACGCTTTTGTAGGTACTGGGTACAAGTACATATCAATATTAGGGTAGTCCATGTTGATCCACATAACTTGTGGATAGGTGGAAGTTACCGTTTTAACCGCAATACCATCGTATTGTTGTTGGTTAATGATCTTAATGCCAAACGAAATACCATTAGACGGGTCTATAAAATAAGTAGAATCATCTAACAAAACAGGGCGATTACCTACAAAATCACCTGTAGGGCCTAATGTTCTATGAATTGTATTTACAGGCCAAGTAAATATTTGATCTTGGGTAGAAAAAGTTGATAAACGCTCGGTACTCCATGAATCAATCATTTGATTCATAGCGTTAAGGGCATCTTGGGCAGTAGCGGCAGAAGGCGTTTCAGCCTCGGCAAGCATCCCGATTAAGCGTAATGCTCCATTTATTTGGTCGGCGGCTGTAGTTGCCATAGCGGTTCCTTACTCTGCGGTTTTACGACGTCTTTTTACATCCAGTGTATTGACAGGAGCCGCAAGCAATTCTTCTACCATTTCTTCTACTTTTTCTGATTGCGTATTCAGATCGTAGCGTTTCCAGCCTTGTGTTTCATCATAATCTGCTTCGGCGTCTATTGTAGCAACTTTAGTGCCATGAATAGGATGCTTTAAATAAATTATAGGCATTATTTTTCCATTTAGATAGGGGGACAAGCCCCCTATTTTATTAAGCTACAACAGGGTATTGCCATTTAGTGCCATCAGCAATAAACAATTTACCTAGCCCAGTTGCATTGGTTGTAGTAGCCAATGAACCGACAGCGGCGGTAGTTGTAGTACTGTTAGCAGTAATAGCGGTAGTTAAAAAGTAAAGTGAAGCGACAGCATTACCAGCAGCAGCGGTACCAGATGTGGTAACGCTAGTAGCAGTAACCGCCGCAAGTGCGCTAGCACCTGTAACAGTCAAGCTATCAAACTGTGGATCTGAATACGCAACACCAATAGCTTTGGTATTAGGCATGATTTTTCCTTATAAAGCCCGCCCCGAAGGGCGGGATATTACATTAACCAGCGATACGGTAGAAAACATAAGTTGCATCAGCGGTCTTACGAACACGCCATTTACAAGACGTAACCGCAGCGACAGCGGCTACACCAACTAATGTACAGCCAGTATTAGCTGTTACTGTTGCAGCGTTAGTTGCGCCAGTATTGATGATATAAAAGTCAAATGAGCTATTTACTTTCATACTAGTAAAAGCTGCGTCTAAGTCAGCACCCAAAGGTACTGTCAAAGCTACGGCTGCGCCAGTGTAAGTAATAATCCCAGTTGCTAATTCAGCAGCAGTTAAAGTTGCTGCGGCTGTTTTAGCTGTAGGGGCTGATTGAATACTCATGCTAATTTCTGTTAGATTGCCATCGCCTAATTGATAGCCACCTGCTCCGTTTGGAAGTGCCATGATATTAATTCCTTAAAAAATTGATTTAAAAAGCCCCCGCTTGCGCGGGAGCATTTAGGTTTAACCCCACATCCGAACGCCCATTGCTGGACGAATGGCTGAGTAACCGTATAGAACGTCAATACGGCAAGGTAAACGGTCATTATTAATATCGTATTGGCGAACAACACGCATAGAAATACCGTTGTGAACTTGACGTGAAGCCATGTCTACGCCTTGTGGCAACAACAAATCAGCAGTTGCAAAAGTGATCGCATCTTTATGATAGATCAAGTTTTGTGCGTACTGAGTTGCAGAACCGCCAAGGAAAGTTAATACAGCGCTAGAAGCAGGGAAAGAATCAATAGTTGCCAAAGCATTAGTCGCTGTATACATTGCTGGAGATACTGTCAAAGTGGCAGTTGTGCCAGAAGAAACAGTAACATCAGCAGTTACAACAAACTGTTGCAAAGAACCAGTTGATTGACGGGTTTGTGGGTTAACAGCATAAACGCTACCAATGGTAAAGACATCACCAATTTTGAATGTTGGTGAACCACTTGTAAAGCTGATTGCCAATGAAGTAGAACCTTGAGCAGTTACTGTAGTAGCAACGATTGGTGCTGTTGGAGTAACACCAGTTGTATGCTGAATAATAGATTGGCTCATGTTGATTTCTTCAAAGCCCAATACACCCATACCCATCATGCCATTCTTGAATTGACGGCTGATTGTGTCTGTAGGATTAAACAGACCTTTCATACCTTCAACCAAACCTGCGTTGGCTGCTGGGTTAACAGTAGCGTAACGTGGGGACATAA
>Ga0194047_10000213_pt1 | contig 39533 bp, 34 predicted proteins | sample JunL225m_MetaG_2_FD_160070 | JGI IMG/M metagenome (GOLD analysis project Ga0194047, IMG submission 160070) | Anoxic zone freshwater microbial communities from boreal shield lake in IISD Experimental Lakes Area, Ontario, Canada - Jun2016-L221-5m | ecosystem: Environmental > Aquatic > Freshwater... | reverse complement strand
ATGGTACGCAACCTGAGCTACGCTTCGAAAAAGTGTCTTCATCATAGCGGTCTTCTGCCGATATAGAGCGTGAAGATTGGGTATTATATCTACGCGCCAAATCTCCCTGATTATCAATATAATTATCAGGTTGGTAATTGCCCTGCCCGGTAGTAGGACGGCGGCGCATTTCCTGATTAGGGTCGTAACCGCTACCCTGCGCGTACGCCGAATAAGCCTCCGGGTCTGACGGGCGGCGTAATGGGGGCTTGGGCGGAGTTGGCGAGGCAAAATCTTCTTCCACTCTTGCGTTGGGAGGGCGATTACCCGGAGAACCGGGAACACGCGGCACTGCCATTGTACCCATCTCGCTTGCCTTCGCAAATTCCTTGAGCGCCTGCGTAAAAGCAGTAGAAGACTGAAAACGAGCGGTGGGATTCTTTGCCAACGACTTCAATACCAGTTGCTCAAGCGGCACCGGAATGTTCGGGTTGAAGCGGCGCGGCGAAGGTGGCGGTTCTTCAATATGCTTTAGAGCCAACGCCACCGGACTATCGCTTTCAAATGGAATGCGCCCGGTTAACATCTCATATAAGACAACCCCGATTGAATATAAATCGCTTTGTGCCATTGCAGGCTTACCCTGTGCTTGCTCCGGAGAGAAATAATGCACCGTACCGAGGGTAAAGCCAGTTTGGGTTAATGTAGCGTCACCCAAACCTTTAGCAATACCAAAGTCTGTAACTTTTATATCCAAATCAGTAGTTAGCAGTATATTTTGAGGCTTTATATCTCGATGAATCAGTCCTTTGGTATGGGCGTAGCCGATTGCATTGCTGATTTTAATGGCAAATTCAACCGCTTGATTAACCGGTATAGGTGAGTTACTGGTTATATAATCTTTAAGGCTCACTCCTTCGATATATTCCATTACGATGTAATGAAAATTACCGTCTTCGCCTACGTCATATACGCTTACAATATTAGGGTGGGTCAAAGAAGCGGCAGATTGGGCTTCACGGTTGAACCGAGATAAAAATTGTTGATCGCTGGAAAAGCTTTCTCTTAAGACTTTAACAGCAACTGTACGGTTGAGCTTATGGTCTAGCGCCTTGAAAACAACCGCCATGCCGCCGTCGCCAATTTTGGCTATCAATTCATAACGATTATTAAGGGTTCTTTGAGCCTGCGTCATGAGGTATATCCTCTTTCAGCCTGATAATTTGTTTAGCTAAATGCTACGTCATTATACAATGTTTGGTGGTGGACAGATAAATAATTGCCAAAATTGCTACCCAACATTATATATAACGCAGTGTAGCGGGTTTGAGTTCCGAACTACTGGCGCAGGTATTCACCCGGCAGAAAAACCAGCCTTACCAGAAGTTCATCGCTATCGTTAAAGACCCCGTGTGGTAACGGAGGCGACACTGCCACACTGTCATATATTCCAGCTTTTTGAAGCTTTTCCACGCTCCAAAAACGTGCTTCCGCAATATTTTTATTTCTATAGACATTTTAAATGTCAAGTGATTTTCAGCACAAATCTTATTGATTATAGCATAGCTCAAGCCCGGTTCAGCCTGTGGTATAATTAACGCAAATTAGAAATGGAATTTTCCATCATAGCTTGGAAAGGTTGGTAGTTGTGTCCTTTAAGCAGAATCGGCGGTATGTAGCACATGGACGCATGCCTCAGAAACGCACTGGAAATAGTGGTCTTTATAGCATTAACGTAAAAGAAGATGGATATTTTATTGATTTCACCGAGCATGCCCTGATAATGCGAGAAGGCGCACGCACCAGTCGCGACCTTGAACTTCCATATTATTACATCAATAAGGCTTATTTCAATACTAAAAGAATGATAGAGTCGGTTGGCTTCTCAGATGAAGGCGAGCATCTCGAACTCTATGTGCAATATGCACGCTTGCCTTTCCTTGACCCACGCTCTTTAGAATCTTTGCAAAAGGAAGTAATTACCCGGATGGAAAAGGCACAGGTCGAGTTAGTAGAGAAACGCGACCAGCAAGCTATGTATGATTTAATGCTGTACGAGCTTTGCGACCAACCGATTACCTATTTGAACTATTCACCTGAAACTCGCCGTTTTCAGGTTAAAGCCAGAGCGCCTTTTCCGCCAATCATAAGCTCCACTAATAATACCCAAAAAAAATTGCAGGCAAATTTCAAAGATTACGAAGACCAACTATGCTCACAAGCGGCATTGTACCTTGTCAAAGCTGCCGAGATGTTGCCCGGAATTGATACACTAGAAGTAGTGCTGGTTCGGATGGATTATGAGCCTGTTGTAGGAGTAAGCCTTGCTCCTGTAGATACGCATACACGCCCCAGCGGATTACGCAAATTCGGTCTAAGAGAAAATTCAACCCCCTTTGAAACAGAAAAAGACCGGAAAAAACGCGAAAAAGAAGAAAAGAAGCTGGAAAAACAACGGAAAAAACAGAATCCCGGTGAATTTGCGATGAATCAACGCGAACCCAGTGACGAGCTTTTTGATGGAACACTTAGCTATGAATCGGTATTGCTCTCGGCACAAGTACCACGCCAAGAATTTGCCAATCTCATCCGTAGCAAAGTCAGTTATTCCGCCCGCAATGCACTGGAACAATTTGAATTGCGGCTGAACGGTGATGAAAATGAGGGCACTTTTGCTCCAGTAGAACCATTTTTTGTGGTTTCCTGATATTAATATTGACAGTTCTTATAAACTTTAATATAGTAATTGGCGCGCCGACTTAGCTTAGCTGGTAGAGCAGCCGATTCGTAATCGGCAGGTCATCGGTTCGATTCCGATAGTCGGCTTAGTGGTAATGTGACACTATCTGTAATGAAAACACTGCGAGTTGTTACCTTTTTAATGGCAGCAATGGTTGGGCTGCTATTTTTTATCCCCATTCAAACGCAAGCCAGTTCGCAAGTATTCCCGACTGAAATAAATATAACCCTCAATCGTGCCAAGCCCAATTTCCCTGATAATATTGTTTTCGAACTTAATGCTACTAATAACAGTCCTTTACGGTTTTCCAAGTTAGAGCTAAATTTTAGGTTGCAAGGAGAGGTTGCCACTAAAGTTCGCAGCCAGAATCTCAATCCAGATACATCCTTGATTTCAGCCAATTTCATTCTTGATACCCAGAAAGAATTCATCCCACCCGGCGTTCATATTGGCTATTACTGGACGCTCTACACCGCGTCTAATGACCACTATGATAGCCCTTCGCAAGAATTTATTGTCAACGATGAACGCTTTCCTTTCAAAGAATTGAGCAGCGGCTTTATTACGGTGCGCTGGTACGAAGGAAATAACTCATTTGGACAGTCTATATTGAATAAAGCAAAAGCTACAGCGGATAAGCTTTTCAACCAGTACGGCATCAAAGCCAACAGCCCAATCCTCATTCACGTCTATCCTGACCAGCGCACTCTCTATACTGCGATGCCTCCCAATTCTGAGGAGTTTGTAGGGGGGCAGGCTTATGTAATATATGGGGTAACTTCCTTGCTAATTCCACCCGGAGATAACAAGGAAATCGGACGTAGCGTGCCGCACGAAATCAGCCACCTGATAATATATCAGGCAACCGCAAATCCTTATAATATGCTACCCCTATGGTTGAATGAAGGGTTTGCAGTTTACAATCAGGATGAGGTGGAGGGTTTTCTGACCGAATCCTTCCAGCGAGGGGTGGATAAACGCACCCTGCAACCGCTTCGCACCATAAACGGGCGATTTCCCAACGACCCGGTATTATTTTACCAGTCTTATGGCGAAAGCTTAAATGCGGTGAAATATATCGTGGAAAAATACGGTGAGGCTAAATTGGGGCAATTGCTGGTTGCCTTCAAAAACGGCGTTAGCTACGATGAAGCGTTTGTCTCGGTATTGGGCATCTCTACCGATGAGCTTGATAGGCAGTGGAGGCTCTCACTCGGTTATCCTGTTTCCGAAGTAAGCGCGGTTGCAACCACTCCAACTCCTATTATTGTCCCACCCACACGTATCCCGATTACCCCCATAGAAGTTGTTACCGTACCTACTACCAGCAATATCGGTAATCCCACAGTAGGATTCTTGCCTGATATTTCCAAAAGCAGCCCCATCTCCAATTCGTCCACCAGCGCGATTTCTGCAAATCCAGAGCCAAATAACACGCTGCTAATTGTTCTAGCAGCCACCGGGATAGCCGCTACTCTGGTCACAATCACCTTGAGCGTTGTGTTGGTACTCCGTAGAAAACGATAAAAAAAAGGTGGCTTTCGCCACCCTCGCTTTTTATCTATAACTCGTTAAGCTTTGCCCAAAGTGTTTTTGTATAGCGCAATATCGGCTTCTACCATCATTTTCGCCAAACCTTCAAAAGTGACGGCAGGCTTCCAGCCCAATTTCTCATGTGCTTTGGAGGGGTCGCCTACTAACAAATCAACTTCGGCAGGGCGAATAAATTTCTGATTTATATCTACATAGTCTTCCCAATTCGGCAATCCGGCGTGCCTAAAAGCAAGTTCCACAAACTCACGCACTGAATGAGTCTCGCCTGTAGCGATTACATAATCATCAGGCTCGTCTTGCTGTAGCATCAACCACATTGCCTTTACGTAATCTCCTGCAAAACCCCAGTCACGCCGCGATTCCAAATTGCCCAGATATAGTTTCTTGTCCAACCCCAGCTTGATACGCGCTACACCATTGGTAATCTTTCTGGTTACGAACTCAAGACCGCGCCTTGGCGATTCATGATTGAAAAGGATGCCGCTCACCGCATACATATCGTAACTCTCGCGATAGTTAACGGTAATCCAATGACCATAAACCTTGCTAACACCATAGGGCGAGCGGGGGTAAAAAGGAGTGCTTTCTTTTTGAGGCACTTCCACCACTTTACCAAACATTTCGCTGCTGCTTGCCTGATAGAAACGTACCGGCTTGTCTGAAAAGCGACAAGCTTCTAGCATTTTGGTTACACCAATAGCGGTATATTCCCCGGTTAGCACCGGTTGTTGCCAGCTTGTAGGCACAAATGATTGTGCGGCAAGGTTATAAACCTCATCGGGTTGGGAAGTTTTAATCGCGCTTATAAGGGAGAGTTGATCCAACAAATCCCCATCCAGAAACTCTACTTGATTCATTAGGTGCTGGATACGCTCATCAATTATAATACTGGTACGGCGCAACAATCCGTAAACCTTGTAATCTTTTTCGAGCAGATACTCAGCCAAGTAACTACCATCCTGCCCGGTAATACCGGTAATCAAAGCAGTTTTCGTCAAAACACCTTCCTCCGTTGCATTTTACTTTCTGTTTAACAGTGGGTTAAATAATAACAGCAAAATCGCAAAAACGCCAACCTGTATTAAAAATGGTTGGAAGATTACGATGGTTTGGTATGAAATTGTGCTTAATCGAAGGATTCAAGGAAAGGGTGCAAGTCTTTAATGGAACCCAACACAGGGATATTAGCCGACAGACTCTTGATAAAACGCGCTCCATAACGCTGGCGCACAATACGCTCATCGCAAACTACTATCACACCCCGGTCGTTTTCCTGTCGCATCAGCCGACCTGCCCCCTGCCGAAAAGTGATAAGCGCCATCGGCAGCATAAATTCGTTAAAGCTACTACCACCGCGAGTGTCAATATCTTGATTGCGGGCGTTAATAATGGGGTCATTTAATTGGGGAAATGGTAATTTATCTATAATCAAAAGCCGCATTCCGGGTAAATCTACCCCTTGCCACCAACTGCGAGTGCCGAATATAACTCCGTTAGAAGTATCCTGAAAATTCGAGATTATACGCTGCATTTGCGACTCCCCTTGCCGGAAAAGGGGGCGTTGTGGGTTCAGGCGGAATTCTTCGTGGTCATTCAGCCTTCGCCAAACATAATCCAGAGCAGCATAACTGGTAAACAGCGCCAATATTCTCCCATCTGGAACTGTGTTAATCAGTTGGGCTATTTGCTCAGTCAGCGTGGCATAGGTTTTGCCGCCGTTTGCACCGTTATTTTCGGTGCGTGGGAAAAACAGGCGGACTCTTCCGGCATAATCAAAAGGACTAGGTACAATCAAAGTGTCGGCGTTGTGTAGCCCTACCCGCTTCTTGAAAAAGTCAAAGTTCTGCCCGTCTGAAAGCGTAGCGCTGGTAACAATAACCGTATTTTCATTGAACCATTTTTCAAGATAGCCACTTACATCAATTGGCATTGCATTGATGGCATAGGCAGCGGCATCAGAGCGGCGGCGGGGTTCAACCGGATTATAGCTGAGCCTTTCTGCGTAATACACCAAATTAGGGTCGCCGATAGCGCAGATTTTCTCCAGCCTTTCCGCCAGCGATAGCCCTTGTTTTGCCATACGCTGCAAACGCGCCCCTTCCTCATCAGTTTTGGGAGGCACGGCTCGGATTAAAGCCGCTAGACCCTTGATATCATCTGCCAACGTTAACCCAGACGGCATTTCGGTTTTTAGCAAGCGCTTGTTTTCATCTTCATTACCGCCCGAACTCTTAAAACGATTCTGCTCGGCGGGTAAACTCCATAGCTGTATAATTGCTTGCTGCAAGCGTTCGTAGTTAGTGCGGGCAGTTTCAATTCGAGCGGTAGCTATTTTGGTGGCAGTTTTAACCGCATCGCTATTTAGAAAACGACGACAAGCGCCAAGCGTTACGGTTAAGCCATTCGCTTTGGTAGCATTATCCTCAAAATTATGACCTTCATCAATTACATAGAAAGCATATTGACCCGGAATAATCATGCCCTCGCTCTGAATATCAAGGGTAAGCAGGGAATGATTGGTTATAACTACATCGGCTTCTTCAGCTTCTTCGCGCATTTTGAAAGCGTAGCAACGGCTGAATTGTGGGCATTTTTTGCTCAGACAATCTTCACTGGTAGCGCTCAGCAACGCTCTGGTATCAGGCGGCACATCAAAGGGAAGTTCTTCAAAATCACCGTTAAATTCGCTTCTCGAAGCAGCAGCAGCGTAGCGAATAACTTTAGCTGCAATCGGATCAACCGCGATTTTGCCCTGCTCTTCATCGGCACTATGCCAGCAAAAATAATTGCTTAAACCTTTGAGAGTGACCCATTTGATTGGGCGTTTACCCTCTTCTTTAAGCAATTGAGCTACAACCGGAACGTCTTTTTTGGAAATCTGATCTTGCAAAGGTTTGTGGCTAGTAGCAATTAAAGAGCGAGCGCCTTTTTCAGATACCGCCATAAGTGCGGGTAGCAGATACGCCATTGATTTGCCGACCCCGGTACCACCTTCTACCACAAGGCTCTTACCAGTTTCAATCGCCGCTCCGGTTGCAACAGCCATTTGTTGTTGTCCGGCGCGCTGGCGATAATTGGATAGATAGCGGGATAATTTTTCGAGCAAGCGTAAAAGACGCTCTTCGTTCACGTCTGATCACCTTTGTTGGGGCGAATAAACCCTTAACATTCTGCCGCGCACCAATTGGGTTGCGGTATCCACGAAGACTTCAAGGTTCATCCCGGTTAGTTCCGCCATTTCGGAGACAGTGCGGGGACCTGAAACCAGATACCGCAAAATCCCCCAATGCTGAGGCAGAATGGTAACATCATTATCCGAATCCTGATTCACTCCTAGAATATAATCGGGACCGGGAATTTCACGGGTAAATTTGCTTCGAGGCTGAGAAGTTATTGGCTCTGACTTTAAGGAAGCAAGTACAGGTTGAGCTTGCTGGGGGTTGGGCTTCTGGGCTTGCGGTTGAGGCGGTAGCTGTTGGGGAGCAATCGGCGCGGCTTGAGCCAATTTCGTCGCTTTTTGTTCTTCCATATAAACCGCAGAACGCACCTGCAATACCGGCAATGAAATATTGATGGTTCGGGTCTCTACCGGCAATAAATCAAAAGAAAAGAAGCCTTCTTCCCAACCAAAGAGCGGTAATAAAGCATTCAAACCTCGCTCGGTTTCAGACCAAGCATCTACTACCTCACCCTCTTTAATCAAAATCTGGGCATAGCGATCATACTGGGCTAACGTCAGATGTCCAGTAACTTTTTGCAAGTTTAATGCCGATAATATTGTATTAAGGGTGAATACTTGCAACTGCCCATATAGAGCTGTTGACCGCCCTGAAGCCATTACCTTCCTCTTTACCCCAGATCTGATTGGACAAATTTGGATAAAAAGCTTTTACCCAACAGTAGCTTAGATTACTCGAATAAGATTATAGCACTAATGAACTAAAGGGTAAAGAATAATTATTACCCCATAAATATAGCCAAACAATCATAAAAAAGGTTTGTGTTTGGCTTAAATAGAAGGTTTTAAAGTTCTAGAATCTCCATATCGTGTGGTAAATAAACCATTTTCTTGTGACCGTTACCCAAAGGACCTATTTCTTGCAATACCTCGACATGCGGGCAAGCTGTAACATCAGAATGATGTATAAGTAAGGTATTATTAGCCGCGATTGAGTGTGCTAATTCACGATATTGATTTGAATTAAGATGAAGGGTTACCTCGGCAAGACCCTCGTCATCACCGCAAAAAGTGCATTCCATCAAAACATAATCTACGCCTTTGGCAAACTCGACCAGTTGCTTACAAGGCGCAGTATCACTGCTGTAAACGAAAGTCTTGCCATCCGGAAAGGTTATTTTGGTGGCAACGCTAGGCACTGCATGAACCATTGGAGAGGTGCGTATCGTAAAATTTATATTTTGTAAAATTAGTTCGTTTTCGTAACCTGCCAAGGAGTGAAGCTCGATTTGGAACTGTCGAACCGGACGCGAACGCAAATTCCAAAGATCGAGAAGTGTCTCAACCGCTTTCATTGCCGAAGGCAAGGCATATATATGCAAAGGCAAGTCCCGCCCTTCTACCCACAGACATTCTATTAGAGATGGCAAAGCATATATGTGGTCAATATGGTGGTGGGTAATCAGAATATGCTCAAGGCGGTCACGCTCTACTCCTAATTTCAGCAACTTACGGTAAGGAGTACCGCTGCAATCAATCATCAGATAAGAACCATTGGATTCTATTAGTAATGAGGTGTTATCTTGAGTTTCAGAGGGAAGCGCAGAACCTGTACCTAGAAAAATGACTCTGCCCATATCCTATACTAACCTATAGCCTTTCTAGCAGATGTCTCTCTTTATTTATTCAGAACCTGCAACGGCAAACGAATTTTCGTAAACTTTAGCCTTCAAGTTAGCGATAATAACAAAGCCGTTAAACAGCGTCAAACTTAGCGCAAGTTTTATAACCCGTATTATCTCAATTCTCCAGTACATTTTCTATGATTTTAATCACAATGTTACCAAGCATTTCGATTTTGCCATTTCCTGACTTATTGACAGTATCGGTATATCAGATTATCGCACTTAAGAGCTATTTTGCCATTAAAGTTGTTGGCAAGGGTTTGTCCAGTAAGCCCACATCCAAATAGCTCATTAGAACGGCAAGGATGTCTGAGACGCTATAAGTTACTGCAATTTTTTTTAGCTAATCTTGGTTGTTTGAAGGGACAAAACCTGCATTTTGACAAACGTTTCATTGGTAATAACTATAGGAACATACTGAAATCGTGGTTGTGTCAATATGCGTTTGGAACAAATTCAGCACAGATATTAAATCTGAGAGAGTAAAAGTAAATAATGGTAAAAAAAATTAACAAAAAATTTACCGAAATTTAAGTCTTAAAGGCAAAATTCTAGAGATAAGGGTATTCCAGCCTTACAATATGTAGTGTATAATTATACATAACAATAATTTCAGCATATTCTAGTTTTTTTAACGTTCCTTTCATGCAGAATACCAGAAATTCTCGCCAAATTAGCTGCATGGTTAGCTAGATTTAGTCATACTTACAATCTTTATATAATTTCTATTTTTGTTAGTCTTTCCCTGAAAAAGGAATTATCCTTTCCACAAATACTGGGCGTACCTCAGTCATATTACTTATTAGCCGATTAACAATTTACGAAACTTTCGACTAGTGAGTTTGGAGGCGCAACGAATTCGGTATCGCCGTTGATACCTAGATAAGCGTCATTTTGAAAGGAGCAATATGTCACATTCACCATATAAACTGGCACAGGGTGAGTTAGTTTGCCCTATCTGTAATATTCTTATGGGACCAAAACGGTTGGCAAAACCCACCGATTATGGATACTGTACCTTCTGTGAAGCCGATATTAAAAAACGACAGCAACGAATGCTCCGCGAGGGGCGTTACAATTTGCTGGCAAACCGCAAAGAAGTATTACTCCCCATTTCAACCCCTCAAAGCGGTACATGCGGAAGACACGAATGTGGTCAGGTTTTAAGCCACGCCCAAATTGTCAAGGGGAACAAGTTCTGCTCAAGGCGTTGTGCTGCACTTGCCCGAAACAACCAACCAAATCCCAAAACTGTCTGGTCAGATAAGAAAGCTAGTTAAGCTTTTTTGACAGTTTGAAATTCAGAGGGGTCAGGATTAACCTGACCTCTTTGCTTATAGCTTAACAGAATGGCTAAAATCACAGCAGCATTAAACCTGATTCGGATTAGTATGATTGCCCATTTTCCGCTTTGGCAACGCCTACATCTCCAGCGTAGAGTTCGATTTCTATTGACTTTTAGATAAAAAAGAGTAGGATTACTCCTACCTAAAACTTGGAACCATAGGCAAAAGCCTGCCTGCCCATCTTTATTCCCTTTCAATCCGGCAGACCGGCATCAAAAGGAGTTTTTTCAATGACCCAAAATAAAGCACGGACTCTCGGCGAATTGCGGACTAGCGGGTATCAATCCCGGTCTGTAAAAGAGGAGATGCGTCAGAACCTAATAAATAAACTACGCAAAGGTGAAGATATATTTCCCGGTATTGTCGGATATGAAGAAACAGTTATACCACAGATTGAAAACGCTATTCTCAGTGGGCAGGATATTGTTTTTCTGGGCGAACGTGGGCAAGCTAAAACCCGTATTGCACGCAGTTTGATTAACCTGTTAGATGAAGAAATGCCTGCTATCAAAGGAGCGGACTTAAACGATGACCCGCTTAATCCGATTTCGGCGGTAGGCAAAAGCCTTGTTGCTGAGCTTAGGGATAGCGCCCCTATCGAGTGGATTCCCCGCAATCGTCGTTATGGCGAAAAGCTTGCTACCCCTGATATAACTATTTCTGACCTGATCGGTGAAGTTGACCCTATCAAAGTAGCAGAAGGGCGCTATCTTTCCGATGAAATGACCATCCATTACGGACTCATCCCTCGCACAAATCGTGGCATCTTTGCAATAAACGAACTACCCGACCTAGCGGAACGTATTCAGGTGGGTCTTTTAAATATTATGGAAGAGCGCGATGTGCAGATTCGAGGTTATAAAATTCGTCTTGACCTCGATCTCTTTGTAGTTGCCAGCGCCAACCCCGAAGATTACACCAATCGCGGGCGTATAGTTACACCGCTAAAAGACCGCTTTGGTAGCGAAATCCGAACCCATTATCCGCGTACAATCGACCATGAAATTAATATTATCGAGCAAGAAGCCGCAAAATTCAAAACTGAAAACGTTGAAGTGATAGTACCGCGCTTTATGAAGGAAATAGTAGCTGAAGTAACACATCTAGCGCGGCGTAGCCCTGATATTAGCCAGCGTAGCGGTGTTAGCGTGCGTGTATCGGTAAGTAACTACGAAAACCTAGTAAGCAACGCTCTAAGACGCGCTATAGTATTAGGGGAAAAGGCGGCTGCGCCTCGCATTAGCGATTTGCATGCCCTGATAAGCAGTACCGCCGGAAAGGTGGAATTGGAAACTATGGGCGATAACAAAGAAGAGCGCGTTATTGAAAAGTTGGTGCAAGGCGCTATTCTTAACACTTTCAACCGCAATTTTGGAGTCAGCGATTTTGAGCAAATTATTCGAGGCTTCGATAGCGGCTTGAATATGGAAATTTCCGAATTGATGCCCTCTATGGAATATGTACATCAAGCTGCCGAAAGCCCCGAACTAAAACGGGCTGTTGCTAAACTACAGGCACAGGGTAGCCCGGTAACAGTCGCTACGGCAGTAGAATTTGTACTTGAAGGCTTGCACCTGAACCGTAAGCTAAATAAAGATCGTAATGAGGGCAAACTTCGTTACCGTCGCTAACAGCCCTCTAGTTGGATAAAAGCAAGAAACCCCTAGCCGGAATGGTTACAGGGGTTTCTTTATTTATACAGACTAACGACACAGCTTTAATTTTTTCGCCTCTAACTGACCAACTAAAGAAGAAGCCTCATTCTTGTCAATTACAGACATAGCCATCGGTAATTCCAACGGTTGCTATCTAACCTATCGACAAAGAAGACGTTACTTACCTACCCAACCACCCACCGTCAACCGCCAATATATGACCTTGCATCCAATTTGAACCGGAGCCTGCCAGAAAAACCGCCGCTCCTACCAGATCCGAGCCTTCACCCCAACGCCCTTGTGGAATACGCTCTAAAATCGCGTTATAACGTGCTTCATCGGCTATTAAGGGGGCGGTGTTATTTGTTCGTATATATCCGGGCGCAATCCCGTTAACGTTTATACCATGCGTAGCCAGTTCATTACCCATTGCTTTGGTTATACCCGCCAACCCATGCTTTGCTGCGGTATAACCCGGTACCAAAATTCCGCCTTGAAAACTCAAAAGTGAACAAATATTGACAATTTTACCACCTTGTCCCCGTTCTACCATATACTGGGCTACCGCTTGCGCCAGAAAAAATGGCACTTTCAAATTTGTATCTAAAACTGAATCCCAATCTTCCTCAGTATATTCTAATACCGAAGCGCGGCGAACAATACCAGCATTATTTACAAGAATATCAATTTGACCGAATTTTTCGAGCGCAGTTTGTACTACTGGTTTAATATTTTCAAGCTTGCTCAGGTCGGCGCTCAAGCAATAATAGGGCTGACCTGTAGCCGCGATTCGAGCCAACATTTCCTCAGAAGGCGCACTACGGCTCACCAAAAGCAAACTTGCCCCTGCCTCTGCATAGCCCGTAGCTAAAGCAGCGCCAATACCACGACTTGAACCGGTAATAATAGCTACTTTTCCGTCTAATCTGAAATTCATAGTCAATTATCCGCCTTTTCCAAATTTATCGACATAGTAATGCTAAAATGAGTATATCATAGCAACCTTCAAATTCTAATTTCGCTAAAAAGCGTCAAGCAAGTTGAAGCCCTTTAACGCATTTGTTATAATTTTCAAGCTTCCATCAAAAGCTTGCAGGATTGTGCTCTGCTCTAACAGGAGAAGATGTGTCGGAACAAAAATTAGGCTTCGCAGCAGCCCCGGGAACTATTCTTGTAATACCCTTTGCAGACGGCATCGGTGATTTTGTAAATATGCAACCAATCCTTCGTGCCATCGCCCAAAAATTCCCCAAAGCGGATATAAGTGTAGCGGCTTCCGCCTATGCCAACTACTTGATTACTCCTGACCTAAACGTAAAGATTGTAACCCCAAGCTGGTTTGAAAAAGAACCGGGTCCCATGGCGCAGCGTTTACGCCACTTAATTTCGCAGAAAGTGCTGGCTTGGTTCGCCGGTCCCGTATTGAAACGCGAGTTGGGGGGAAATATTGACCTTATTATCAATACTTTCTATCTCTGGGAACGTAACATGGATTTTCCACGTTATTGGACTCCCCAGAATCCACCGCGACCCGGTGCAAGGCATACCCTTGATTGTCTGGCGCAATTATTGGAAGAAGAACTTGATATAGAAATTCCGCAGGAAAAACGTTATCCCAATTTATGGATTACACCCAGTGCAAGTGAATGGGCTACAAATTTTATTGCCGAGAATAACCTCACCGAACGCCAACCTGTCGCATTGGTAGCCGAAAGCAATATGAAAATCAAGAAATGGAAAGCAGCAGAATGGGCTTACCTGAGCGATACCATGCAAGAAAAAGGGCATCCGACTCTATTCTTTGCGCCTCCTGATAGTGAATTAATCAAAGAAATTTTCAATCTAACGCGCTATAAACCACTATATATATCCACCTCTCTCGATAATGTAACTGCCCTGCTAAAGCATTGCAGCCTATGTGTAGGGGTTGATACTGGTTTATTGCACATTGCTTCGGCAATTGGTACGCCCTGGGTTGGTCTATTTGGTCCTACTAACCCCGAAGTGACCGGACCTTATAACCGCGCAATGGGACGTGGGGTGGTTTCAACTCACACACGCGGAGAAGGTTGCCGAAATTGTTGGAAAAGCTTCAAATACGAAGACGACCATTGCTTAGCGCTTAACTCAGGTAGTTGTATGGATTCTATTGACCGCCACACTGTAGTTGAAATAAGCATGGAATTGCTAGAAGCAGCTAAAGTATCCCGGTTGTAAGGTTCTAGTCACTCTCAAAAGCTATAAATTATCCCTATTAAGGTAATAGGTTGCCCCTATTCCTTTTTTGAGAGATAAAGGATGGTTTTTTACTATTTTTCAATAAATTCCTATCCTTTGTTGTGATTTTTATAACGAAACCCCCTGTTCAAAACGGAGTGTTTATATTATAATACTATTGTGAATTATATAACACTTTGTTTTAAGTCATTCGGGAATACATCCCGAAAACTCTGAAAGGAGAACCACCATGTCAGCAGTGCTATCACCAAATAAACACGAGATTGAACAAGGGGAGTATGTAGTAGAACTCGTGGGTGAGTTTGATTACTACCTGATGGATTGGTTCAAGGTTCTAGATGCAAATTGTGCCCGCGTAGTAGAACGCCCAACCGGTTTCTATGTAGTTCCTTTTGGCAGAATCAATGGGGCTAATTATGAAGAAGACGCTATTGGTCCCTTCACTACCCAATCGGAAGCCAGAGAAGAAGCGGAAGCGATACTAGAAGCTGACGAATAAATTTCGATTGATTTAAGGGCAATGAATTTTTCCTGCGGCAACCTGAATGGTTGCCTTTTATTTTTTTTTGAAACTTTGCAACTTTCTTACATATATTTGACCCATTTAAGATTTTTGACCTGTAAAATATTAGTAACTATTCACCCCTAACTCTCTCAAAGGAGAAAAGGGAGGGAAGGAGTATAGGGAACACCCTATTACCCCTTTTCGTAAAGGTAAAGGCGGAATAGTTACTAATATTAAATGCAAATATGCGGTTTCAGGGCTTTTTTATCAAAAAATTGTGGAATAATGCACAAAAATAACTCCTCTTTTCTAATCAAATTCGGCACAATCGCGCTATTATGCCTCTTAGGGATATGTGTTTTTGGTGTGCCGTTTAGCCTCGCTGCCCCTCGCAACCCAAAACCTGTGACACCTTCTGCCAATGCCAGCATTGATGGTGTAAATACCATGCTTGCGCCCAACCCGGTGGTAGCAGGGAAACCGTTATCCTATACCGTAAAAGTATCGGTGCAGGGACCACTTGATGCCTATAACCTAGAAGTAGTGCTACTGATGTTGGGCGATCAGCAATTAACCGGGTTTGACCCTAGCGGTAGCGGGTGGACAATATCCAGAAAAGATAATCAGGTTCACTTGGCTATTGGTGTAGGCAAAGTTGGCTATAAAGGGCAAGCCACAATCTTTACGGTTGCACCAACTAACGTAGATCGCCCTTTTTTGCAACAGTCCATTTTTTTGAATTGGGCAGATGAGAATAATTATTATAACAAAGAATTCCAGATAGCTGCGACACTCTCAAACCCTTCTGCTGCTACTAACCCATTACCGGTTGCGCCTGTGATTTCGATTCCAACTAACGGTTTGCCTGCCAGCGGACCCTTTGCGCCACAAAGCGCCCCTCAAACCAGTAACTATAATAGCAGTGATGTGTGGTACTTTCCAATTACTCAACATTACGTAGGGTTTGGTTTTCTTTCTTACTGGCGGCAGCATGGCAGTGTACTCAATCTAGGCTATCCCATTAGTGAAGAATTCCAAGAAAATGGCATGACAGTGCAATACTTCGAGCGAGGGGTGCTTGAATATCATCCTGAGAATCCTATTGAGTACAATGTGTTGCTTCGAGCGTTAGGTAGGGAGTCAGGAGAAGCAGAACCCGCCGTTGATAGTGCAAACGCACCCGATACTCAGGCTCAATATTACACCGAAACCGGGCATTGGGTCTCAGGCGCATTTGTAAAAGCATGGATCAATGGTGGAGGTTTAATGCAATTTGGTTATCCTATCGCTGAAGCATATCAGGACGGTTCAAAGCTGATTCAATGGTTCGAGCGGGCGCGGTTTGAAGTTGATACCACAAAACCCAACCAGCTTGTAATGTTAGGGCTGGTCGGGCGAGAGTCGAGTGTTAGTAAAGGCTATCTAGCAGATTGACTGTTAGCGCCCCATGGTCCGAAAGACTCAAGTTGCTTGCGGTTATAGAGCGTAATCGAGCGGCGTTGAATTTCAAGGATACCCTGTTTTTGTAATTCGCTAAGTTGCCGGGTCACAGTGACTCGGTTGCTACCCATCATATCGGCTAGGCGCTGATGACTTAGCGGGTAATCAATATAAATACTTCCCGCTTGTTTTTGTACTCCAAACTCATCCGCTAGTTTTAGCAATAAGTGTGCCAACCTAACTGAAACATCGCGCCCTAATAACCCTTGAATAAGTTGCTGAACACTGGCGAGTTGAGTAGAAAAGCTCTTGATAATACCGGCAGCTACTACGGGAGAACGCTCCATAGCGCGTAAAAGGGCAGTTTCATCCACCCATACCAGTTCCGATTCACGCATTGTCTCGGCTTGAAAATCCTTAAAGTAATTAGCCTGAGTGGAACTTGTGCCTCCGGCAAAACGGGCGAATACGTCCCCTTTACCTAAAATAGTCAAAGTCAAGGCACGCCCATCGGGTAAATATTCCTGAATTTGCACCGTACCAAAACGGATAAAATAAAAACGACTTCGCTGCACATCGTGGTTATCGCTGAATATTGGCACTCCGGCGCGATAACGACTAATCGAGTATTCTCCTGTAATCGAAGCCAATTGGTCGGAAAAATTATCTGGCAGATTTTGGTGAGAGGGTAAGAGTTCTTTGATAGAACGGTGTTCTGACGGGCGATGATGCCAAATTTCCCCGCTTTCTACCTGTTCATTGAACCCACTTACCGTTGCAATAAGCAAGCGACTTTGCAATTGGTTTAAGCGGCGTACTAGCGATTGGAAAGCGCGAGGTTGTGCTATATTTGCCCCATCAGTCTCAGCCTCATTAAGAATCATGCTTACCCAATGACTCAAACAGGCTGAGGTATTATCCATAACCGCCTGCAAAGGCACTCTCCGGTTAGCCAAAGCGCGTCCTTCTTCTTCAACCAAGTGGGCAACTTCGCTGAAGCTTCCGGTGGCAAGCGCATGTCCAAGCATATTCCATAGTTTAAAATGGTAATTGGTCAAAGAAGGGGTTAAGTCATTTACACTTTTCCCAGCTTCGCCTACCTCACGTTCGTCAATATTTGCCAGCCAATTATTCTTAGATTGTGCTGCCACACGAGACACCAGATTGGTGATAAGCCCACTAGATAGTTGCTCTATGTCTTTCTGGAATTCTCTTTGTGACATATGAAAGACTTTTCCTTTCAGGAAAAATATAACTGACTAATCTAAAGAGTGTTGCATAAAGAAGACAAAATGTGAGCGGGAAGGTTTCCACCTCTAATCTCTATTTTCACAGTTTAGCTTTCTAATAGACTGTTAGCTGTGATTTGGACTACAATTTCGGGTTAATATAATCCCCATTTACCTGTTATATAAGAGGCTTACCTGAATCGGCAAACCTCTTAATAATTACAAGCTTTGTAATAAATCAGACCAGACGCATTTTTTAGCTCTGCAATTTCTTGATAGCTAATTCCATACGCCGAACAGATTCTTCGACTCCCAATAAGATGAACATTTCAGGACAGCCCGGTGAGTGAGTTTTGCCGGATAACGCCACACGTGGACACCATAGAACCTGACCTCGCTTGAGTTCAAGTTCTGCGGCTACTTCATCCAACGCAGCTAGCAACAATCCCCTGTCATTATAAGCTGAAACAGGAATTGCTTTTATTTTAGCAATTATTCCTTCCAAAACACGTATCGCCCCCTCTTTGCCATCATTTTTACCGATTAGGTCTTCGGCTGGATACTCAAGGGTTTCGGCACTTTTAAATGCGAAATCCACTTCAGGAGCTACATCAAGAAAGGTTTTAGCCTTATCCTTCGCCAAGCGGCAAGTTTCAACTATATAACGCCAGCGGTCAGAGTCAACGCTAACAGCCTCTTCCTGAGTAAGCAAACCCGCCTCTACTAGGAAAGGCAAACAACGACGGGCAAAATCTTCTTCGGTAAGTATATGATTAATGTAATAAGCATTAATCCATTCTAGTTTTTCGGGTGAAAAGCGGGCATCGGTTGTCTGAATGCGACTAATGTCGAATTTTTCTATAAGCTCTGGCAATGTAAATATTTCAGTTTTGTCGTCATAACTCCAGCCGAGCAGCACCAGATAATTTAATAAAGCTTCCGCCACGTATCCAGCTTTTCGATATTCCACAACTGAAACTGCACTGTTGCGCTTGCTCAATTTACCTTTTTCTCCGGGTGGATTAAGAATGAGCGGCACATGTACCAAAACCGGAATCGGGAACTTCAGAGCTTTATAAAGCAGGATATGCAACGGCACACTCGGAATCCATTCCTGCCCGCGCATCACATGGGTTACACCCATTAGGTAATCATCCACCATATACGCTAAATGATATGTCGGAAACCCATCGGATTTAAGAATGACCTGATCATTTATAGTCGCATTTTCAAAAGTGATTGTTCCCCTCAAATAATCATCGTAGCTAGTTTTACCCTCCAGAGGCACTCTAAAGCGCACTACCGGTTTAATACCAGCATCAATGGCGGCTTGTCGTTCTTCCGGGAGAATATTGCGACAATGTCGGTCATAACCGGGCGGAACCTTTTGGGATTGGCGTGCCTTATTAACTGCTTCAAGCCGTTCCGGGCTGCAATAGCAATAATAAGCATCTCCTTGTTCAATCAATTGCTTGGCATAATTCTGGTAAAAGGGCAACCGCTCGCTCTGAAAATAAGGAGCATGTGGGCCACCCTTGTCAGGTCCTTCATCATAATCAATTCCAAGCCAATTAAGCGAATCGCGAATCGCTTCCAAAGAACCCTCTACTTTACGTTTCTGGTCGGTATCTTCTATCCGCAGGATAAATTGACCTCCGGTCTTACGCGCTTGTAAAAAAGCAAATACAGCAGTGCGAAGATTACCGATATGCGGGTATCCTGTAGGGCTAGGCGCGTAGCGAGTACGAGCAGAACGCGCTACATCATTTGTCATTTAAGCAGTTCTCCTTTGTTATTGATTACGATTAGTTCAGAACATGGTTTTAAAACTGTCTTTTTAGTATATTACGCAGCTTTACACAATTATATTGCTTACAAAGTGTAATCTTCATAAATTTCCTAGCAACATTCAGCGCATTTTGGCATTTTGCAATTCCGGTTATTGCCTTTTTCTAGGGTTTTTAAGTTCCCTTCCAGCTTTCATTCATTTACAGCAGCCTTGACAGCTACTTTCGTCTCCCCGGTTCTTAATAAAAATTTTGAGAGGATACGTTGTTTGGTTGAGATTAAGCCCACTATATCCAACGCAACAACCATTATATTCTGCACCTATTCTAAGGTCAAACCTTTGTAATTCAAGCCAAATTAAAGTGGTTTTTTCAGGCAAATCCTTTCCAATAATTTTAAATCCACAGTCTTTACTTAACTTAATTTCAGCATAGCTAATTTCACGATATTAAATCGATAAATTTATTTAAATGCAATATAAGGGTAGCACTGACAACTTATCAAACATATTTGACAACATTACTACATTAATAAGGTTAAATATGATTTATCTTCATTTGTAATATAAATATTTACCTTTATATACTAAGATTCAATCTAAAGAGACTAAAGGGATTGTAGCAGTAAAAACAGGATTCCTTTCTGGGTCATTATTTTAGGAGGATTAGATTATGCAGCATCACAATTTACGTTCTGTAACCCGCTCTAGAAGAAAAAAATTTTCCGCCACCAATGGACAAGGATTAGTCGAGTACGCTATGATTCTGGGGTTACTGGCTATAGTTGTTATTCTAGTTCTTAGCTTTTTAGGTCCAGCAGTTGGTAATGTTTTCAGTTCTGTTAATAGTGGGCTTCAATCCCCCGGAAATAGGGTTGTTCAGCAGGCAAGTCCTGTGGTTACTACCACCAGAGCAGTCACAACTACCACTGCCGTTCGTGTAACTACACCTAGCGCTCCTACAACCGTGGCAACAACAGCTATTACCACGGCTACATTTTTCTTTAACCCCATACTAACCCCAACACCTCAGCACGGCAATGGAAATGAACATGATGGCGAGAATGGACATGAGGGTTAAAAAAATTTCTAGCGCTAGTTCTTATACGCATTTTTTAGGTCAAACCCCAATATGGTTTTGACCTTTTTCTTTTTGTGCAATTTTCCTCATATATATGTGGGCGCTACCAACATTTACCCTACAAAATCTATTATTAATAATTTATGAGAAAATTATAACTGTAATCTAAATCTTTATTTTAGTGTATCTTTAGTCCTGTTTAGGTATTATAATTTCAATAAAGGGTTGAGATAAAATTTTTAGTAGGGATAACCTCTTGCAATATTTAAATGAGGTGCGAAAATCAAATGGCGAAAATAAAAACAAAAATTTCAACAAAGTCAAAGATTTGTAGCACTACGAGGGGACAAGGGCTAGTAGAATATGCTTTGATTCTCGGATTAGTGGTAATCGCAGTAATTATTGTACTATCTATGGTAGGACCTTCGGCTGGAAACGTTTTCAGTTCGATTAATAGTAACCTCAAAAACCCTAAAGCGGCTACCAGCACTACTATTGCCGCCACAACTACAACGGTTACTACCACCACAATCCCGACAACTACAGCCACTACTGTAGTGCCTACAACTACAACTGTTGTTACCACAGCGCCCACTACTTCAACTTTTTTCTTTAATCCCAAAACAACCGCAACGCCTGAACCTACTGAGACACCTGACCCTAAAAAAACTAAAAAGCCTAAAGAAGGTGACGGCAACAATGGAGATGGCAACTCGAATAACAACAGTTAGCCAACATAGCTGCCGGATTTAAAGTCATTCCATATATGCGGAAGTCAAGTTCTTGTATAAGAGTTTGGCTTCATTTGCTTTGTTGGTTATATTATATTTTCCTCTTGCGGACAACTAAAGTTGAGAGTATAATCAGAAGCACGCTCAAATTGGGGTCTATATTTTAAGCTAGAGGAACAAGTACATGGCAGGCAGCGGGGGAGCTACCAAAACAAAAGAAGAAGATGTCCGCGTCAAAGAAGTTGCGGGCAACCGCAAGGCTTATCATGATTACTTCGTCGAAGAAAAATACGAAGCCGGTATTGAATTACAAGGCACTGAAATAAAATCAGTGCGGGACGGGCGCGTTACACTCAAGGATGGCTACGTTAGGATTGAACAAGGGGAAGCTTGGTTGTGGAACATTCATATTTCCGCCTACACCCACGCCGGAAAATTCTTCCAACATGACCCTATACGCAAACGTAGGCTTCTTTTGCATAAATCCGAAATCATACGCCTTGCAATGAAAACACAAGCGCAAGGATATACCCTAGTCCCCCTGCGTATGTATCTTAAAAAAGGTCGGGCAAAAATCGAAATCGGGTTAGCGCGGGGCAAGAAATTATATGACAAGCGCGATGCCTTGGCAGAACGCGATGCCAATCTCGAAATCCAACGCGCCCTTAGAGAGCGTTACTAAGCCGAGTAACGCCCTCCGGGCAACCGTACCGAAACATCTCCCGCTTGTATCCGATGCTGCTTGCCCGCATCATCTTCGATTACCAATGTGCCGTTTTCATCAACTCCCCGCGCCAACCCTTCGAGGGTCAATACATCCCCCTGAAAAACTTGTACCCGGTATCCTAACGTAACCAAAGCTGCCGCCCATTCCTGACGTATATGTTCCATACTGATAAGCAAAGCATGGCGATAATCGGTAAATTCCTCAATAACCTTCGCCAGCAATTCCTCACGCATAACAACCTGATATGGGACAAGGTTTCCAGCTTTACCGGCTATACCAGCTTCCAGCAAATCGTCTTCATCTAACGAAATATTCAACCCAAAGCCCAAGGCCAACCAAGGTTCGCCCTTAATTATCTCTAATTCAGCCAAAATACCGCCCACTTTCAAGCCTTCCCGTAACAAATCATTAGGCCATTTAAGCTGAAGTTGTGTGCCGGTAAGTCGCGCGGTTACGTTCTTAATCACCAAGCCCATCGAAGCTGTGTAAAGGAAAGCTCTCTCCAGAGGGGTTTCAATTGGAATAGCAACAGTACACAACAAGCCGCTGGCAGGTGGCGCTTGCCAACTTCTGCCCTGTCGTCCTCTACCGGCAAGTTGCAAATCTGCTACTAAAATTCCGGGCTGGGGGTTTGTGGTACTATTTAGATAACGGCGTGCTTCCAGATTGGTAGAATCAATACTTGGAAAATAGCTGAAACGATAACCTTGTACAGAAAGGTTACGCAGGAAAAGTTGTTGGTCAAAGGGTGTTCTTAGGTTCATGCTAGAGTTATCCGCTAGGTTATGTTAATATTATCGCCGGACAATTATATCAGGTTAAGGAATTATTTTTAAAAAATGGTTGCTAAAGAAACAACTCCATTGAATAAATTTTCGTGGGAAAACTTGCCAGAAGGTTACGTGTGCTTATCACCGATGGCAGGAGTAACAGATAGCGCCTTTCGCCAGATTTGCAAGCAACACGGCGCAGATGTTGTTTTCACCGAGATGGCAAGCGCCAGTATGATGTTAGCAGCGCCTGCCCGTAGTGCCGCATTTTTGCGCTACAATGAGATAGAACGCCCTATCGTTTGCCAATTAATGGGCGGCGATTTCAGAATTATGGCAGAAGCAGCCCGTGTGGTACAAGATATGGGGTATGATGGCGTAGATGTCAATATGGGCTGTCCCGAAAAAAAAATTGTGGGTAACGCTTGCGGCTCATCCCTGCTCAAAGATGCCGATACTGCCGCCCGAATTGTGGAAGCAATGGCGCAAGCAGTGAATATTCCGGTTTCGGTAAAAATGCGCTCAGGCTTTCTCGACTCGCAAATCGTACAACCCTTTTTTAGCAAGCGTATGGAAGAGGCTGGCGCAAAAGCCTTGGCAATTCACCCACGCACCAAAGAGCAAGGCTATCACGGACGCGCCGATTGGAGTGTAACTCGTCAGATTGTAGAAGCTGTTAATATACCTGTCGGTGGTAGCGGTGACATAAACAGCCATGAAGCAATTGCCCGAATGCGAGCCGAAACTGGAGCAAAATTTGCATGGGTAGCGCGTGGCTCGATGGGCAACCCATGGATTTTTGAAAAGGAGCGCGTGCTTCCACCCTCCATCAGCGAAGTAATAGAAACAGCGTTGGCGCATGCTCGACTCGCCCTAGAGTTAAAAGGCGCACACGGGCTAATTGAGATGCGTAAACATCTTGCTTGGTACTTCAGCGGTTTTCCCGGCGCTGTAGCGCTACGCGAGCAGGTCAAGAGAATTATTACCCTTGAACAGCTTGAAGGTTTGGTAGAACCTTATCGCGGTCTTAACGACTTGCGCCACGACCATACCCGTTCATTTGAGCAAAAAGAAGTAGCAGCCTAACTCTTTAGAAATAAAAAAAAGCGAACGCCTTTGTTCGCTTCTCTTTTTATACATGCAGTTTTGATTTTTGGTCAAACTCTGCCAGACTAATTACATCTCGCGGTATTCGCCGTCCACTGTGCCGTCCGGGCGAGTACCACCACCACCGGGTTGTTGTTCGCCACCGGAAGTGCCGCCATCCGCTTGCTGTTGCCCGTAGATAGCCGCACCGACCTTCTGGACTGCTGCCATCAATTCATCGGTAGTAGAAGTAATACGCGACACATCTTCAGCTTGTAGAGCGGAACGCACTGCCGCAACCTTGCCGTTGATTTCATCCTTGAGTTCTTGTGGAACTTTCTCATCGAAGTCCTTGAGGGTTTTTTCGGCAGTATAAGCTGCGCTGTCACCCCGATTGCGGGCTTCTACCAGTTCGCGCTTGCGCTGGTCGTCGGAAGCATGTAATTCCGCCTCTTTCTTCATGCGCTCGATTTCATCCTTGGAAAGACCGCCGGAAGCGGTGATGGTAATCTTTTGCTCACGCCCGGATGCTTGGTCCTTGGCAGCAACATTCAAAATACCGTTCGCGTCAATATCGAAGGTTACTTCAATCTTCGGCACACCACGAGGCGAAGGAGGTATTCCATCGAGTATAAAACGACCAAGACTCTTGTTCTCATTTGCCATCGGGCGCTCGCCCTGTACCACATGGATTTCTACGCTACTTTGCCCATCGGCAGCGGTGCTAAAAATTTCACTTTTGCGGGTAGGAATAGTAGTATTGCGCTCAATCAGACCAGTCGCCACCCCACCGAGTGTTTCAACGCTCAAAGTCAAAGGAGTTACGTCAAGCAACAGGATGTCCTTGACATCACCACCCAACACACCTGCTTGTACCGCTGCTCCGATAGCTACTACTTCATCGGGGTTTAACCCGCGATTAGGTTCCTTGCCAAAAGCGCTCTTAACCTTCTCTGCTACTGAAGGCATACGAGTCATACCGCCAACCAACAGCACTTCATCCACATTGCCTGTACTCATACCGGCATCACTCAGAGCATTTTTCATTGGCGGTACGGTTTTTTCAATCAAATCTCCCACCAATTGCTCGAGCTTGGAGCGGGTCAAGGTTACGTTCAAATGCTTAGGACCGGTTGCATCTGCGCTGATAAAGGGCAGGTTAATATCGGTACTCGGGGCGCTAGAAAGCTCGATTTTGCCTTTCTCGCCCGCTTCTTTCAAACGCTGCAAAGCCATTCTATCTTGGCGCAAATCAATCCCGTGTTCAGTTTTGAACCCATCTGCCAACCAATCAATAAGGCGTTGGTCAAAGTCGTCACCGCCGAGATGGGTATCACCGTTGGTACTTTTTACTTCAAACACACCCTCCGCGAGATTCAAAATTGATATGTCGTAAGTGCCTCCACCAAGGTCATAAACTGCTATATTTTCTTCATGCTTTTTATCAATACCGTAAGCAAGCGCCGCAGCAGTAGGCTCGTTTATTATGCGTAAAACTTTGAGACCGGCAATTTCTCCGGCATCCTTGGTAGCTTGCCGCTGGCTGTCATTGAAGTAAGCCGGTACGGTAATAACCACATCGGTAATTTTTTCACCCAGATAAGCTTCGGCATCAGTTTTGAGCTTTTGCAATATCATCGCGCTGACTTCGGGTGGGCTATAACCTTTACCGCCCATTATCACTTCCACATCACCATTGGAACGTTTAGACATTTTATAAGGGACAAGCTTTAAGTCGCGCTGCACAATTGGGTCATCAAATTTGCGCCCCATAAAACGTTTAATTGAAAATATTGTATTTTCAGGATTGGTAACTGACTGACGTTTGGCAACCTGACCAACCAGACGTTCACCCTGTTTATTTACCGCTACTACGCTAGGAGTAGTACGATTACCTTCTGCATTGGGTATTACTACCGGTTCTCCACCTTCCATGATTGCCATCACGGAGTTGGTTGTACCAAGGTCTATTCCCAGTATTTTGCCCATTTCTGTTTGCTTCCTCCAAATCAATTTATTAATTACGCATAATTTAGGACTCTAATTTCAAATATGCTAACATAAGTTACGCTCATAGGCTATATAAAGTAACGCCCGAAGGCGTTAGAGTTGTGTTAGACATTTATATAACCACCTCGATTCATATGTTAATGCTATCTTAATTCAATTTTCACTCCTTCTTTGCTATTATCTTTAAAATTAGATTTGTATAAATAGTGTGTAAACAATGCCTACTATTTGTACGAGTTTCCTAATTTGAGAGAAATTTCCAGAAGTTATTGCTAATATACCACCATACGGGTTACTGCTGTTTGAGAGTACCTACCCTAAGGAGAAACGTTAATATGGAAAAATCCAAGAGCCCTTCTAGGGAAGGGCGTGTTACAGCGGAACCATTAAAAAGCGAGAAGTATGTACAGGGTGGATGGGAGAGGTTAGTGCTGTGCGCTACCCATACACAGGTTCAAAGCCTTAACTATGGCAGCCCTCTTTCCAAAGAGTTGGAAAAGCTTCGAGCTGACGGCTGGACGATGACCTATTCCTTACGCAACACCACTGGTAGAACCTATTACTTTCGACGCGCAATAAAAAATGTGGCGCGTCGTTTGAAAGAAACTGCTATGTGGTAATTAAAAAGCCTCGACAACGTTGTCTGGGGCCTTGTTTAGCCTTTTACTTCCATTGACATAACTGAAGTAACCAGTAGCAGAATCACCAATAAAGCTACTGCTATTCGATACCAGCCAAACGGAACCATTGTGATTTTGCCTACCAAGTTGATAAAGAATTTAACTGCGAACCACGCTGCGATGAAAGACACCAGAAACCCTACCGCAAATACAGGAATATCAGAAGTGGATAGATATTTCAGGCTCTTAATCATGTCATATATAGTAGCAAAAAACAAAATAGGAACCGCCGCGAAAAACGAATATTCCGCCGCAGTTTTGCGTTGAACGCCCCAAAGCATTGCCCCTACTATAGTAGCAGCAGAACGAGAAGTACCGGGCCATAATGCCAAACATTGAAACAAACCAACTACCAGCGCATCCTTCCACGTCAACGAGTCCAGTCCCTGCTCTTTAACGGGCGGCAAAAATCTCTCTACCAATATCAGGGCGATACCACCTACAAACAAACCTATAACTACCGTGACCGGATTAAATAGCTTATCTTTAATAAAATCGCGACCCAAAAAACCTAGTATAAAAGCGGGTATGCTGGTTATTAACAGCAATAACAAGCCATTCAATCCGACAAACCGTGTTTCTTTCATTCCATTGCTGAAATCAAACAAACCCACAAAACGCCGCCAGTATAAAATAACAACTGCGAGAATAGCCCCCAATTGTATAAATACATCGAAAGTATTAGCCCTATCACCGGTAAATCCCACCAAATGATTGGCAATAATAAGGTGTCCGGTAGAAGAGACCGGGATAAACTCGGTAAGACCTTCGACAATACCAAGTATAGTTGCTTTAATTATTTCGTCCATGTTTTTGAGTCAGATTCACCTTTCTGATTATCCTTGCCGGATGATTTTGATTCGATTATAAGCTTTTCTTTATCTAGAATAGCTTGAAGAGCATTATTACTAACCAATGTGTGGTAGGACATACCGAATAGAACGGTGGGTAGAAACAATAAATAATATGAGCCGAAAAGAATAATTCCCAATACTAATCCTATAATTAGTGTAAAGAAAAGGTATTTGAAAGTAGCCAGCAAACTGTTTCGGAAAAGTAACCGCAGGCTGAACCTGTTCTCGATACGTAGCGCCATAGGCCATAAACTAACTTGCAATACTAGCCAGAAGAAAATAAGCCAAAGCCAGATTATTGAAACTACCCCTCCCGCAACATTTATTGACGCATAAAATGCCAAATTTATATAAGCAATCGAGGCGAAAATCAAGTTAAGTATTGCCAGTATAATACCGCGCCCGTAGTAAGTGCGAATACCCTTGAAGAACTCCCCTAACTCAAGCCGTTCCAAGCGGGTTACATTGGCGGTAAGCGCGAATAGACCGATAGTAGCAGGTCCTCCTAAAATAATAAGGGGCAAGATAGCTATAAAATAAACATAGGGTGCTGGAACAGGCAGATTTAATAGCAAAACCGCAGGTATTATGCTAATTGCCCACAGAATATTTGCCAGTACCAGCGCCAACAAGTTATCCCACAAGTCAGCTAAGGCACAAAGAAATACTGGGATTATCCGGTTAAACATTAATTGCCGGTCTCAATTTCCTTAATAAGTAGTTCTATGGTTTTCCCAGCAAGGCTGGTAAAATAAGGGGCATAATCCGCTACTGCTACGCCAATACTGGGTTGATTTACCCAGTTTGATTTAAGCCTATATTGTTGAGATGGTGGTGAACCCAGCCAATCGCTAAGAACTTGTTGCCACGCCACCGGGAAACTCAGACGTACTCCTTCTGGTCGTACTTCGGCTTTGAGAAGGGGTCTGCCACTGCCTCCCACCTTTGCAATTGTTGCCAGATATACTCCAGCAGTAACTGTGGGTACAAAGGAGAAGGCTAGTTTTTGTGCAGCAGTGGGTATTTCCCGCTTCAATTCTGCCTCAAACCAGCGATACATCTCTTCTCCACTCATATTTTATACGCTTCCACCGCTAGACTCAAAAATATTAGCCGCTTTAATCCTAGTGGGATTTCTCAAGCGGAAAATATTCCAAATTTTTATGGGTATAGCCTGAACCTACCAGTTGGATTATTTCAGCGCGAGATGCGTTCATGGCTTCAAACGAATATGCCACACCCGCAGGTATTTTAATTACGCTGGATTGCCCCACGCCTGATAATTCATAGTGAACCTGAACCCCGAAAGTGGAGGACTTTTCCCGTAAATCGCGCAGTTGCAAACTTACCGAACCTGTCGGAACATAGAACCAAGCAGTTTCGGTAGGATGGCGCATCCATAGCGGGGCTTTATCCGGTTCGAGAGAGGCATGAAACTTACGGTCAAAGCCCTCCTCGAACAGCGGTAAATCCATACGCGCTACTTCACGGAAGAATCCTCGATTATCGGCAAAAGTTCTTATATGATGGAAGGCTACTCCCTCAATCTTCACTTCCACCAGAATTACTTCGCTCATTTCGCTCCTCGTAGTTTGCTCTATTTTGTTACTTAGCAATCAGACTTTCTTGCGTCATTTCGGACGGTTTTGCGAGATTGAGCAATTGCAAAAGAGTAGGAGCAACATCCGCCATTATCCCATTTTCCCGCAACTTGACGCTTCTATAGGGTGAGCCTTCCGGCGATACCAGAATACATTGCACCGGGGTAGTGGTATGCTCGGTAAATGGGGCTTTGGTAACAGGGTCTATCATCTTTTCAGCATTGCCATGATCGGCGGTAAGCAATAATACGCCACCCTTAGCCAAAACACTCGCCACTACCTTACTTACGCAAGCATCCACCGCTTCTGCTGCCTTCACTGCTGCTTCGAATCTACCAGTATGCCCCACCATATCAAAATTCGCAAAGTTTACGATGATAAAATCGTATAGGTCTTGTTCCAATTGTTTGAGTAGGGAATCAGTAACCTCGTAGGCGCTCATCTCCGGCTTCAGGTCATAAGTAGCTACTTTAGGAGAAGCAATAAGTATGCGCTCTTCGTTAGGGAAAGGTTCTTCACGTCCGCCGTTGAAAAAGAACGTTACATGAGCATATTTTTCGGTTTCGGCGGTGTGTAATTGTTTTAACCCTGCTTTGCTGACTACCGCCGCAACAGGCAATTGTACATCCAACGGGTCGTAAGCCACCTGTACGGGCAGTCCTTCTTGATATTCGGTCATAGTAGCGAAATAGAGGTTTTGCAAATAACGTTCGCGGGCAAAGCCTAAAGGCTTGGCATCATCAGTATGCAAGTGCATGCCGAAATGGTCATCATCATGTGCAAAAGCTTTAGTTAATTCGCGAGCGCGGTCAGACCTAAAATTGAAGAAAATCACTGCGTCATTATCCTGCACCATAGCGGTTGGCTTACCATTGGTAAGAATAACAGTTGGTTCAACAAATTCATCGGTGATAGTAGCATCGTAGCTTCTAGCCAACGCTTCATCCGCACTATTAGCAAAATTGCCTTCGCCTTTGGTTAGAGCAAGATAAGCACGTTTCACCCGCTCCCAGCGGTTATCGCGATCCATTGCGTAGTAACGCCCGGAAACGGTAGCGATACGTCCGCCATATTCTTTTAATTGATTTTCAACCTCTGCTACAAAACCTCGACCACTGGTAGGGGCGGTATCACGTCCATCCATAAAGCAATGCACAAAAACCCTATCAGCAGGTAAACCGCCTTCTTTAGCAAGTTTGAGCAAGGCAAAAAGGTGTTCGCTGTAGGCATGCACGCCACCGGTACCTATCAAGCCCATTAAGTGCAAACTGGAATTATTCTTTTGGGCGTGTTCAACCGCGCCTACCAAAGCGGGGATTTTGTAAAAGGCGCCGTTGCGAATATCCTTATTAATTCTGACAAGTTGCTGATAGACAATGAAACCCGCGCCCAGATTCATATGCCCAACTTCGCTATTTCCCATCTGACCATCCGGCAAGCCTACCGCTTCACCACTGGTATGCAAAAAAGTGCGTGGATAGTTTTCCCAATAGCTCTCAAGATGAGGAGTATGCCCAAGTACGGCGTTGCCTTCCCGTTCTTCGCGATAACCCCAACCATCCATTACCACTAAAACCACGGGTTTTGGTCTATGCAAATCTTTTTCGGTAGTCACAATAAATGAACCCCTCCACGATTAGCCTCCGTTAGCGGAAGCAGTTTAGCAGTCTGATTACTGTGGAATTATACATCATTGCATTGCCTGATGCGTAAAACTGCACATAGTAACAAATCCAGTATGAATCTGATTCATGCTATGAAAAACTTGGTTTGAACCTAAATTTTAGGGAGGCAAATATTAAAAATGGAAATGGAGGAAATACGAGGCGACAATCACTCGTCGCCTCATCTCTGGGATTTTTATTGAGCAACCGCAACTTCATGTTTAGGAGAACGGTTTGACCCCGAACCCACCATACAACGTCCTTCTTTGATGTGATACTCAAATTCTGCTCGAAACAGCTTCATAGCGCTGGTAATCGGGATTGGAGCAGAATCGCCCAACAAGCAGAATGCTTTTCCCTGTATGTTGCCACCCACACTGAGCAATAAATCAAGGTCTTCGGGTCGTCCATGCCCATGTTCAAGTCGGTGCAGAATTTGTACCAACCATTGCGTACCTTCACGACAAGGGGTACATTTACCGCAGGATTCGTCCTTGTAAAATTCCACCAACCGCAACACTGCTCCCACGATACAGGTTTGGTCATCAAAAACTATTATTCCAGCAGAGCCAAGCATAGAACCGCGTGCTACGACCCCTTCAAAATCCATCGTGGTATCCAGCACTTCATCAGTACCGGGCAAGATGGGCATCGAGGAACCGCCGGGGATAATACATTTCAGCTTTCGCCCCTTCCATACACCACCGCCAAGCTCATTTATCAGAGTACGAAAGGTGGTATTCATCGGCAACTCGTAGTTACCGGGACGTTCTACATGCCCACTCAGGCTGTAGATGGCAATCCCTTTGCTCTTTTCAGTACCCCATTGGGTGAACCACTCCGCCCCGTTGAGCATTATATGCGGTACAGTGGCAAGGGTTAGCGAGTTGTTAATAACAGTAGGCGCACCATACACACCACCGCCAACATTAGCTGGAAAGGGTGGTTTCAGCTTTGGAAAGCCACGCTTGCCTTCCAGAGATTCCAGCAAAGCGGTTTCTTCGCCGCAAATATACGCCCCTGCTCCGCGATGCACCACTATTTCACAGCTAAAATCGCTGCCCAGAATATTTCCCCCCACTAACCCGGCAGCACGCGCTTCTTCCACCGCTCTTTCCAGAATCCGCGCTCCTCTGGCAAATTCACCTCGTATATAGATAAAGCCTATTTTTGAGCCGGTTGCATAGCAAGCTATTAGGATTCCCTCTATTAGCTGATGGGGATTGCCTACAATAATCTCGTGATTACTGCATGTGCCGGGTTCGCTTTCGTCCGAATTACAGGCTACATACTTAACAATGCTTTCGTCCTTCGGGATAAAGCTCCACTTCATACCGGTAGAAAAACCTGCGCCCCCGCGCCCACGTAATCCGCTTGCTTTAACCAAATCTATCACCTGATCAGGCTTATATTCCTTTAAGGTTTTAGCGAGGGCTTCATAGCCACTATTAGCGCGATAAACTTCGAGCCTGTAAATATCTGCGATTTCACGATGTTTAAGCAGTATATATGGAAACGGCGGCTTACCTTCAGGGGTAGCCGCTTTTGGCTCAGGATATAGCATCAAACCTTTGCTCATTGGCTAAATTCTCTCTAGGGTAAGTAATAAGGGTTTTCTTCCGCTGTCTTCAATTCTTCCAGCATTGCTACAAACAATTCCGGGTTTAGATTATAGACATACTCATCGTTGACTTGAGCGCAAGGAGCAGCAGAACAAGCGGCAAGGCATTCAATTTTCATCAGAGTTATTCTGCCATCAGGGGTAGTCTCGCCCAGCTTCAGAGAAAGTTTTTCCTTGCCCTTTTCCAGAAGCTCATCGCTACCGCGCAGATAGCATGAAATGCTATCGCACACCTTAATAACATACTTACCTACCGGTTTGGTAAAAAACATTCGGTAGAAGGTTACGACCTGCTCAACCTCGCTCACCAGCATATCAAGCAACCCGGCTACTTCGCCTACCGCTTCAGTTGATATAAAACCAATCTCAGCTTGCACAATATGCAAAGCAGGTATCACTGCACTTGCAGACCTGCCCTCCGGGTAATTATTTCTTAGCGCATAAATACGCTGCCGCGCTTCCTCACTCAGTTTATGCTCCGAAGCGGTTGTTCCATTATTCATCTGTCCACTTCACCCAAGATAATATCAATTGAGCCGATAGCCGATACAATATCGGCAAAGTTTGACCTGCCTTCCAACATTAAAGGCATACTTTGCAGATTGGCAAAGCTAGGGGCGCGAATGTGCATTCGATAGGGCTTATTGCTGCCATCGCTAACCATATAATACGCCAATTCGCCTCGAGCCGACTCCACCCGACTGTAAACTTCGCCCGCCGGTGGTTTGTAGCCTTCCGTAAACAACTTGAAATGGTGTATCAGCGATTCCATATTGGTGGCGATTTGCCATTTCTTGGGGGGGGCAATTTTGGGATCGTTAATCATCCAATCCCCTTCGGGCAACTTATCCAAAGCTTGCTCTATAATTCGGATACTCTGTGGCACTTCGAGCATACGCACCATAAAGCGATCATAAACATCTCCGGTTTTGCCAAGAGGCACTTCAAAATCATAGGTTTCGTAACCAATATAGGGGAACATTTTGCGTATATCGTATTTCACGCCACAAGCCCGCAAAATCGGACCGGTTACACCATAAGAAATCGCCTCCTGCGCGGTTAATGCGCCGATACCTTTGGTGCGTTCGAACCATAGTTCACTATTAGTCAGGAGAGTATGGTATTCGGGCCATTTCTTCTTGAAAATAGCCAGAAAATTACGCACATCGGTGTCAAAGCCGGACGGTAAATCAGCATACAAGCCACCAGGCATAATATAACTGGTCATCATCCGCACACCGGCGCACTTCTCGAAAATATCAAGAATAATTTCGCGCTCACGCATCCCGTAAAGAAAGGTACTTAACGCTCCCAAATCCATTGCGTGCGTACCAAGCCATACTAAATGGCTGCTAATACGCTGTAATTCGGTCAGAATAACCCGCGCAACTTGCGCCTTCTGCGGTACTTGCTTCTCGATTCCCAGCAATCTTTCGACTGCCAGCGAAAAGCCTAAGTTATTAATAAGCGGGTTAAGATAATCGGTGCGGTCAGTCAAAGTAAGCGCTTGATTATAGGTTTTGTTCTCGGCGGTTTTTTCAATGCCGGTATGCAGATAGCCGATGTCCGGTATGCACTTTACCACCGATTCGCCACTCAGCGTAACTACTAACCGCAAAACTCCATGAGTCGAGGGATGTTGAGGCCCCATATTTATGGTCATCAACTCTTTATCAGGAGACTCTGCTTGGTCAACTATTTCAGGGTCGAGAATGTTATTCTCGTCCTCTTTATCGCCATCTTCCTGTAACCAGCTATCCTTTAAAGCCAGATCTTCCAAACCTAACGACCTCTTCTCTTATGAATTACTTCTGCCCACCGGTCTAAACTGATTAGCAGGCATAACCGGACGGCGTGTTCCCGTAATGGGATAATCTTTGCGAAGTGGGTGACCTTGCCAATCATCCGGCATTTCTATACGCCGCAAGTCAGGATGCCCGGTAAAAGTAATACCGAACAGGTCAAAAACCTCGCGCTCATACCAGTTAGCTCCCGGAAATAAAGCAGTGACGCTGGCAATTGTTGGATTTTCTCCCGGTAAAGTCACCTTTATCCGAATAACGGAAGCGCGTTCCAGCGACAATAAATTATAGACAAGTTGGAAGCGCGGCTCTTTTTTCCAATCTACCGCCGTGACATCTTCCAGCATAGTAAAGCGGGCTTCATCACGAAGATGTTGCAATACGTTTAGCAACTCATCGGCTGGCACAATAAAAGTGGGTGTGCCATCTGCCGCTCGCATTTCGCTGCGCGTTACGTTTGGAAAACGCTCTGCTTCGAGAGCGCTTTCCTGATTTTGAACCGGGTTAGCGGGTTCGTCCGAAGTTGGGGTCACGCACTACCTCCGGTGCATAATTCATGGGGTCAGGCGGATTTGGCACACCTGCCATGATTTTTTTCTGTAAAATTTGAATGCCTTCCAATAGAGCTTCGGGATTGGGTGGGCAACCTGCCACATAAACATCCACCGGCACTATCATATCTACGCCCTGCACAATAGCATAATTGTTGAATACGCCACCACAACTGGCACATGCTCCCATCGCAATTACCCATTTAGGACCGGGCATCTGTTCGTAAATTTGGCGAACGGCAGGAGCCATCTTAGCAGAAACACGCCCCGCCACAATCATTAAGTCAGCTTGTCGAGGAGAAGCTCGGAATACTTCCGAACCAAACCGTGCCATATCAAACCTAGCGCCCCCTGTCGCCATCATTTCGATAGCGCAACAGGCTAACCCAAATAGTGCGGGCCATAATGAGGATTTTCGCCCCCAATTTGCCAAGTTATCAATGGTGGTAGTAATCACACCTCCTACCGGAGACGCGCTCATAATTGATTGAGCATCACCGGGACGAGTTGCATTTATAGTGAAAAAATCTTCAATACGATAAAGCTCATTACCCATTTTTTAATCCCATTTGAACGCACCCTTTTTGAGCAAATAGATATAACCTACGCCTAATACCAGTAAAAATAAGCCCATCTCAACCAAACCAAATACCTTAAGTTGGTTTAGCAGTACCGCCCACGGAAAGAAAGCCACCGTTTCAATGTCAAAAATAAGGAATAGCATCGCCACTTCCAGAAATTTAACGGGGAAACGATTCGGCACTTGCTGTAGCAGCGGCACACCTCCCTCATAAGTCGAGGTTTTGGCTTCACTAGGATTTTTTGAGTTTTGCAGCAATGCTATTCCAGTGAATAGAAAAGAAGCTAACACAGCAAAAATTAACAGAATTAGTATGGGTACATACCCTTCAAGCATCACTCTATCGCTTTCTCTCCCGTGCTTTTAAGGCGCGGGTTTTAATTTTAGGGGGTTTTCACGGGTATATTTGTTACAAAACACACAGCTTTGTGTGTTTAACATACTACTCTAACGAACTATTACGTGTCAAGGGTAATATGTGAAATATCAGGCAAACCTTCAAAGAGTACAGCCTCAGTTCGTAAATAATTCTAATAAAAGGTTGGCAATTTTCGCTCTTTTTATGCCTCTGCCAGAAATAACCCTAAGATTGAAAGCATTTCTTTGAGCGCGACATGCGCCTTAGCTAAACCAACTGTATTCGCACTCACCAGAATAGTTTGGGCAAGGTCGAGTATTGTCGCAACCGCTAACGGTGTATGAAGGTCATCATTCATTGCCTCAAAAAAACGCTGTTGCCATGCTGAAGGGTCTAACTGCTCAGTAATGGTTTCATTTTGCACTACCAGAGCCTTTTCTAACTGAGCCAACCAACCTTCCGCAATTACTACGCCATTTTCTTCGTAATGCAATGGCTCGCGATAATGGATACTCAATAGATATAAGCGGAGCGCATCAGGACGGTAATTTTTTAGCACGTCACGAACTAGCACCAGATTTCCCAACGATTTGCTCATCTTATCGCCACCGAGATGTACCATCCCAATATGTACCCAATATTTGACAAAGGGATGCTGTCCAGTGTAACTCTCACTCTGCGCTATTTCAGAACTATGATGCGGAAATAATAAGTCGGCGCCGCCACCATGAATTTCAAACTGCGCCCCGAATTGGTCAAATCCAATCGCGCTACACTCAATATGCCAACCGGGACGACCCTCTCCCCATGGAGAATCCCAGCTAGGTTCGCCCGGACGTGCCGCTTGCCATAGCACAAAATCCATCACACTTTCTTTAGCAGCATTTTCAGGGGAATCTACAAGGCTATCAGCAGCAGCAGCGCGAGCTTTATCTAACAGTTCTTCCGGATTCAAATGGCTTAATGCTCCATAATCTTTGAAAGAAGCAGCCCGAAAATATAGGTTTCCATCCTTAGCTTGATAAGCCACCCCGCGTACAACCAAGCCCTTTACTATTTCGATAATTTCAGGGATTTTGGTGGTAGCAGGTACATACTTGTCAAAAGGCAGGCAATTAATAGCGGCAAGGCTATTGCGGTAAATCTCATCCCATTGGCTGGCAAGGTCTTTCCAATTAACCCCATCGCGATTTGCCCGTTTGATTATATCGTCATCAATATCCGTCAAGTTCTGCACGTGCTTAACTTGATAACCCAAAAATTCAAGATAGCGATGGAGTATATCGAAGGTCAAAGCGGTAAGCGCATGCCCTATATGGCTGGTATCATAGGGCGTAACACCGCATACATAAATCCTCGCCAAATTAGAACCGGGTTCTACCGAACTAAATGGTTCTTTTGTTTGTGAATAAGAATTATAAAGATTGAAAGAGTTAGCCAGAGCTTTTAACATAAATATTATTATCTCCTAAAACTGAATTTATATTAATCAGCGAGGTCGCGGAGTGAGTGTAACAGGAACAGGTGTAGGCGTAATAGCGTAACCCCGTTTCGCCATTTCAGCCAAAGAAATGTTCCTTTCGACAACACGCCATTTACCGCCTTCAACTTTATAAAAGCGCATTTGAGAGCCTTTATGGTTCCCAGCAGTAAAGGTCAAAGGTGGAAGCAATTGCTCCGCATCATAATTGTTCAAGGTTTCAAGCCCTGCCTTAATATCGTCTCCATTTATTCCCTGTCCTTTGGCAGGATTAGCTACTAACGCACGGCGCGTACCTTCCAGCAATACCATTGCGGTAGCCCAACCCTGAATATAGCGCATATCCGGTTGGGTGGAAGGAGTATATTCCGGCAAACGCGAATTGCTAACATTAGTTTGGTGTTCACGCCACCACTTCTTTAGCACAGTCATACCGTTAGATTCATCGGTTGGGTAGGGTAAAGTTACGCCCACATAATAATTCTCAGCAGCATTACTACTAATAGCAGCTAGAAAATCCGGTCCCCCTGCGGTAGGCATGCCGATAAACTTACCGACCACTCCTACTCTTCGTATAGCCGATATAGCTGTTGCTGCCAATGGCACTTCGGCTTGGATTATCGTCCAGTCAGGTTTAGCCGACTTCAGCCGAGTCACCTCATAATCTATATTGCGTAGGTCAATTACAGGATTCAAGAGACCCTCATGATACCAGAAGATGTTGTTAGCGGCAGCATAATTCCTACCAGCCTGAAGGGGATACCGACCAAATTCATTATCTACCAGCAAATTAGCAATCCCCAATCTGCGGATGGATTCAGGGTGATAAATACGGGTAAATTCCACTGTCATTTGCATTTGGTCAGAATAGCTTGGGGTAATCATGAAGTTATAAGGGCTTTTCTTGGTATCGCGTGTCAGTTCATCGCGGTAACTGGCAGAAAAAAGAGGGGTTTTGCCATCGTTAATTTGAGAACTAAGAGCCAGTGTATCGGAGTGATTCCAACTGATAAATGCTAACACTCCTTCATTTACCAATTTCTGATATTGCTCAATCGCTACAGGAGCTTTCCCAGCATAATCTACCACTCGCATATCTATCCAATAACCTCCTGCCCCACCTGTAGAATTTAGATAAGTGATGTAACCTATCACCCCTGCCGCATATTCTCGCGCTTCATATATAGGAGCGGTTGTCAGGTCGAACATAGCGCCGATTTGAATATTTCCCTTGAAACCGGGAAGTGGGGTAGGAATATTTACCGGAGTAGCTGAAGTGTTGGAATCAAGTCCGCAAGCTATCAGCAAAAGATTGAGAAACATCAACAAAGCAACTCCGCTTAAAGTGAATCGGGTACTTCTGGCACGTTTTTCTTTCACAGAGTTTTACTAAATACTCCTAAATCATGTACGTTACTAATCCGGGATATTATTATACCCCAAACAAGAAACAGGGGTATAAAAGGCATGGTATTTATTTGTATTGATTTCAGCTAGATTTTGGAATCAAGGATAAAAAAAGCCCCTTCCTATTCAATTTCAGGAAAGGGCAGAGGAACTATATTTTATCCAACTTACTTGGTTCAGGCGGCTTCTCGTCTTCTTTACCAAGCGAAGCAGTTGGGTCAGTTACTTTAGGGGCGGAAATATTTATTTTTGTGGTTGCGTCTGTCCCTTCAATAGGGGTAGCAGCAATTGGCTTTGGAGGCTGCTGTACTGGCAACTTATCCTCAACTTTAGGCTTTTCTGTCGGTTTAGCAACCGCTTCAGGCGATTTAGTTTCCATTGCTTTTTTTGCCGCTTCTACCACCGGAGCAGGTGCCGCTGGCTTCGGAGCTTCTACTGGTTTTGATGCAGCTACCACCGGAGCAGGTGCCGCTGGTTTTGGTGCTTCCACTGGCTTTGATACAGCCACTGTAGGAGCGGGTGCCGCTGGTTTTGGTGCTTCCACTGGCTTTGATACAGCCACTGTAGGAGCGGGTGCCGCTGGTTTTGGTGCTTCCACTGTAGGAGCAGGTGCCGCTGGCTTCGGTGGCTCTACCGGAGCTTTGGCAGTTGTTACAATCGGCTTGCTTTCTACAGGCTTTTTAACCGAAGTCTCAGGGGCAACAACTTTTTCAGTAGCCCGCACCTTAATCTTATGAATAACCCGATCTATTTCCGGAGAAGCAACCGCGTCCAACACCGGCTTCAAGAATGGATAAATCGTATAATGCAAGATTGCATTCTTTGCGATTGGTCCATTATCAATATTAACACGCAGACGATTAATTGCTTTTTGACGAGCCTCCGCATCGGTGGCAACAGTACCAAATAAATCCATAAGCAAGGCAGAATTATTGCTAATGCTGGAGATGCGTAACCCTAAAGTACGTGGGTCAAGCCATAGACCTCGAAGGATTCGGCTGCATGTGAAAAGGTTAAGCGCACCCAGTGATGCTCCAAACGGTATTGCAACAGTTCTTTCATTCTCTGAAGATGCAGATTTTTCTTCAATTGCCTTAGCAACTTTAGGCGCAGGAGTTGGCTTCACAACTGGCTTAGGAGAGCGAACCGGAGCAGCAGCCCTTGGGGTTGGGGCGGGTTTTGGGGCAGGTGCTTT
>Ga0194047_10000212_pt1 | contig 39542 bp, 38 predicted proteins | sample JunL225m_MetaG_2_FD_160070 | JGI IMG/M metagenome (GOLD analysis project Ga0194047, IMG submission 160070) | Anoxic zone freshwater microbial communities from boreal shield lake in IISD Experimental Lakes Area, Ontario, Canada - Jun2016-L221-5m | ecosystem: Environmental > Aquatic > Freshwater... | reverse complement strand
CGAACAAACAGCCTTGAAGCTTGCTAAAAAATTAAAAGAAAACGGAATAAAAATTATCGGAACAGATTATGAAAGTATGGACTTATCGGAAGATCGTGGTTCGTTTTCTGATTTGTTAAAAGAATTGGAAATTCCATATCCTAATTACGGTGTTGCCGAAGATGCAGATGAGGCTATAAAAGTTGCTAAGGTTGTTGGGTATCCTGTGCTTGTGCGCCCTTCTTATGTATTGGGTGGACAAGGAATGAAGATTGTTATCAATGATGAAGATCTCGAAAAAGCGGTGATAGATTTATTGGGTGATTTGCCCGGAAACAGAGTGTTGATTGATCATTTTTTAGATAGGGCAGAAGAGGCGGAAGTTGATTTGATTTGTGATGGCGAAGATGTTCATATCATCGGAATGATGGAACATATTGAGCCAGCAGGAATTCACTCTGGCGATTCGAATGCTGTGTTGCCACCTTTTAGCTTAAGCGAAAACGTGAAAAAGCAAATGGAAGATTATGCAATCAACCTTGCTTTTAAAATGAATATTCGAGGCTTATTAAATATTCAATTCGCCATAAAAAACGAAAAGGTTTATGTAATTGAAGCCAATCCTCGTGCATCACGAACAGTTCCTTTTATTGCAAAAGCGTATCAAATTCCTTATATCAATATTGCTACAAAAGTGATGTTGGGAACTCACAAATTAAAAGACTTTACATTCGAAAGAAAACTTGTTGGCTTTGCAATAAAAGAACCGGTTTTTTCATTTGATAAATTTCCGGATGTAAATAAAGAACTCGGACCGGAAATGAAATCAACTGGTGAAGCGATCAGGTTTATCAAAGATCTTCATGATCCGGTGTTCCGTCAGTGGACAAAAGAGAAGAGTATGTATTTGAGTAAATAGCAAAAAAAAACGCCTCAAATTTTGAGGCGTTTTTTATGTTTTATTTAAAGCTTATTTAAGCGAGCGAACGTAGTTCACAACAGCCCAAACATCTTTTTCATTTGGCATTTTCTTTTTAAATGATGGCATGTCTTTACGACCTTCATTTATTTTATAAAAGATTGAACCATCTGTTTGCTTTTGAAAAGCTGGTGTAGTAAAATCTCCGCATTCAGTTTCTAATTGTGCTGATTTAGGTCCATCACCTTTACCTTTTTTACCGTGGCATGATTGGCAATGTTCAACAAAAAGCGCTTTACCATCTGCTAATGATGCTGCATCTGATTTAACTGTATTTTTCATTGAGTTAAACTTTTCAGGTGCATCCCATGGTTTGTTAGGAAAAGTAAAAGAAACTAACATAGCGATTACAGCTATTGAACTTACTAATAATAATGATTTTGATTTTTTCATGTTTTTTTATCTGTTTTTTGATTTCAAAAATATAAGAATTATTTGTGTCTGCAACTTTTTAATCTTTCGTGTTAAAACCAATTTTCATTACTTTAACAATAACAACAATTAAGTAAATTAACACACCCCAAACAATTCCGATTACTGTATAGGCCATAAACAACAACCATACCGGTGTTCTAAAACGAGTAGAGAAGAGTGATCTCTTTTCGAAATCATTTGGCTTATCAATTTTTATGCCCCATGGAACTGTTTTTTCAATAATCAAATTTCCATATGCATCGTTGTCTTCAACTTTTGCAACAATTTTAATGTTTCCATTTTCATCTCCAGGTAACGCTTCTCTTTTAAACTCTGCAAGAAATTTACCTGTACTATCCGTTGTGTATGTTTGCTCTTTACCAACAGTTAATACACTTGCGTGTCTGCAAACACCGGCTTTTGCCTCAACATCTTTTACGGCAACCCAGTTATTGTCTTTTAATTCCAACACAGTTACTGCAATATTCTTTACATCACCATCTCGCAAAGTGTCTATTAAAATTTTTGCTTTCGTAATCTCCATTTCACTGTTGCTTTCTTCATTTTCTTTTGTAGCTGCTGAAACTGCAATAAACTTATGTTTGGGTGACGAATCCCATAGTTGTTTTAGCTCTTTAGGAATTACGGCTACAGCATCTCCTGTAAGATTAGTGGTGACCTTCGCAATGATGTTCTTAGGAGATTCTTCATCCATATAAACATTCATAGCTACACCGCTAACCGCAAGAAGTTTTCCATCCACTTTCGTTTTTGTTTGAATGGTTAGGTACGGAATTTTATTGTTAAACATAAAGTAGCGAAAGCTAACTTTTAGTTTATTCTGAGCACTTGCCGAAAAACTTGCGGCAACAGTAAACAGAATGATTAATGCAATATTATTTAACTTCTTCATGATGGTGTTCTTGTTCTTCAATGGTTTCGTGAATAGGAATAATTGGAAGTATGCGAACAAAAAATGTCATTACAAGTAATGCTCCTGCGAGCGATCCACTTGTAATTGCCCACTCTTGCCAAGTTGGTACATAATGATGATAACTTTCAGGCACATCGGTCATTGGTAAAAACGGATGTAGTAATGTTGGTGTTACAATTAAAAAACGTTTACACCACGCACCAACAACAACTAACAATCCAGCAATAAACATCGGCAAAGGTCTTCTTCCTTTTTTAAACAGAAGAATAAAAATTGGTATCAACATACTACATGAAATGGCGAACCAAAATAATAATGCATAATGCCCAGCAAATAATTCTGTTAAATGCTCAGCTTCTGGTTTTTTCATTTTAAATGCCGGAACCAAATATTCGTTAATGTTAAAATACAAATAAAGCAAGGCAAGCATAATGAGTATTTTTCCCATCCTGTCGAAATGGTCAAGCGTGATGTACTTTTCGAGATTATATGCTTTTCTGAAAACATACATTGCAACCACTACTCCTCCTGCTCCAACTAAAAACGCTCCCGAAATAAAATACGCTCCAAAGTTTGTACTATCCCAACCTGGTCGGTATGTAGTTGCAAACAACCATGATGTAACTGTGTGAATACAAAATGCAACCGGAATAATGATAACACAAAGTATGCTTACTGCTCGGTTAATAATTTTGTTTTGCTCCGCTGTTCCTTTCCAATATGACCCCATAAAACTGTACATTTTATTTAGCCATCCCGGATTTTTTGATTTGTTGCTCAACAATATTTTTAAATCGGGTAGTAAAGGAAAATAAAGCAACATGATACTTATGATAAAGTATGTGCTTATTACAATTACATCCCAGATGATTGGAGACTGTAAACGACCATGAATAAAAATGTTTAGAAATCTTTCAGGGCTACCCATGTCAACAATAATAATTATTGATGCAAAGGTGATTGCCGATACGGCTATAATTTCTGCAATTCGTGTTAACGGTGTACTCCAATGTACATCTGCCAACCTAAATACTGCTGTGATTAATGAACCAACCAAACTGATTGCTACGAAAAATACGAAATTGGAAATATACAAACCCCATGAGGCATAATCTCTAAGACCTGTAACAATCAATCCGCTTCTAATTTGTTGTGTGTATGCATAAAAACCAACCATACACCATATAACCAAAATCGTGGTCCATATTGTACCTACTTTTCCGAACTTCCGAGGATATAAATCGGATGTAATTTTTTCGGGTGATAACTTTGAGTTTTCCACTATATAATCTTTTAATTATTCTACAATTTTTTTATCGGCATCATTTTCCAAACCAACTTCATAAGGGAAGTTTCTGTTTACAGGTGGCAAATAATATACACTTGGTTTTGTACCAAGATCTTCCATTAATCTGTATCCTGATTTATCTTTTATGAGTTCGCTAAAACGGAAAGTTTCTGATCCGTTTGAAATAGAATCTTCATACAAATCACCAAATGCAAAAACTCCATTAGGACACGCAGAAACGCAATGCGGTAATGAACCTTCTCTAACCATGTCGGGACAAAAATCGCATTTACCAACTGTTCCTAGTTTTTGAGGAACACTTGTTTCGCATGAATACGGTTGCGCAGCAACTGATTCAGGAATATGTGGTCGCTCCCAATTGAATACACGTGTAGAGTATGGACAAGCCGCCATACAAAAACGACAACCAATACAACGATCACTATCAATTAATACAATTCCGTCTTTACGTTTAAACGTAGCGTCAACCGGACAAACTTTTACGCATGGTGGTTCATCGCAATGCATACAAGTAGTGGGCTGCCAATATGGAGCTGTTTTATCAGCATCTTGCATTGAGTGAACTTTTATCCAACTATGCCCCGGATGAAGGTGGTGCATGTGGTTACATGCTGATTGACATTTTTTAAGATTTTTACATCTTGAAAGATCAATCACCATGACAAATTTCTTTCCATCTATTCCTTTTCTTGCCTCAGAATTTGATATTGTTGGCATGTTAGGAACAGGCTTTAAAAACGCTTTATCAACTTCTACAATTTCTCCGTCAACCGAAAGCAATTTTACTGTTTCACCTGAAGCTTCTACATTGTCAGAAGAGTCGGGTGTAAATGGGTTATGTTTGGGAGAACAACCCACGGCAAGCCCTGCTAGGAGCCCCGTTGTTAGAAATTCTCTCCTTGAATTATTTTTTTCTTCCATCGTGTTTGTGTTTGGATTGGTGATTATTTTTTAATCCACTCCTGAAGTTCGGTGTTGCTGATTTTCTTTTTGTTTTTGTTAAGAAGAGAGGCGTCAACTTCAACTAATTTTCCATCTTCGGTAAGCATCTTTACAAGATTTGGTTTCTTCTCCTTTTTGGTAAATGCATATTTTAATACGCTAAAAGAAGTTGCAATCCCTAATCCCCAAAAAACAAATTTTTTTCTTGAAACTTTTTGCTTTGACGTTTCCATAAATATTCAATTAACTATGTTGTTCACCGAGAAATCAGTGAACAACATAGTTTGTTATATTAAATTAATTGAAATGAAATTATAAGTTCCACAACCTTGTGATGTTAAACCCAAGAAGAAAATACGCTCTTGAGAAATCATTTTGGTTGTAAAAGTTATTGTATTGCGGAACGATTCCTTTGTAAGTAGTGGCAAAAATTTGGAATGCGTGTGCGCTTGTTGTAGTTTCAAATCCAAAACAAACGTTTGGACATGGATTGTTAAATTTATGTGCTGTTAATGGTTGGTCATAACCAGCAATGATTGCCGATTTTTGAGAGATTTTATATCTTCCCAAAACTGTTGTTGAAATGTGCATGTTTTCCATATTTGCAACAACTTTATTAGATGCATCGTAAGCTCCTTCAACATTGTTCATCCAAGAAATATTTCCTGAAACTTGTAATGAGAAATCTTCTGTAACCTTACGTGCAATCATGAGAGAGCTGAAGTAAGAATACCTGTCTTGCTCATAACGAACATTGTTATCTTTTGCATCACGTGTATCAATGGCAACGTTTCCGAATAAGGTAACGCTAACCGGCATACCGCCTTTTGCTTGTTGTAATACGGCATACTTAGCACTAAAATCCATTAACATTTTGTCTTTAGTAATGCCGTATCCAACCATTAAATTTTTAACGGGAACATAGCTTATTCCTAGACGGATGTTTGCTGGCGCATAAACACCCCAAAGGTCTCCCTGGTTTTTGTTATTCATTAACCCAAAACGATGTTGGATATCTGCTTCAAGAGTTCCTTTTACAGGCACCATTACTGTTTGGTTATCGATTTGCATTGAGCTACCAAATGTTTTCTTTACAGGTGTTGCTGGCGAAGATGCAGGAGCATCATTAGCCTGAGCAAACAGCGTGCTGGTAAAGCATATCATCAAAGCCAGAAAACTTGTTTTAATAATTGATTTTATATTTTTCATATTGCTTTTAATTAATTGTTTTTAGCACCTTGTTTAATCCATCCAAGAACTGCTTTGTTAATACTGGCATCTGCACCGTTCGGTGGCATTTGTGTTCCTCTTTTTCCTGTTAACCACATATAAATTTCACTGGTCTCAGGAGATGAAGTGCTGTAATAGTTTCCGTTTGTTAATGAGTTGTATGCATTAGCATCCGACAGGTCTGGTTTGTGCCCCCCTGAAGCATGACATCCGCTTATTGCACAGTTTTTAGAAAACAATGGAATAATATCACTTGCGAAACTATATGTTTTTGTATCGGGTGTACTGGAGTTTGATCCTCCTGTACCGGTTGCCGGCACGACTACGTCTTTGTAACAACCTGTTGCAAACACTATAACAATCGTAGCCAATGCAAGCGCTAAATTTATTTTTTTGCTCGACATAATTTTTGGTTTTAAAATTTAATAATAATTTTAATTGGCTATTGCTAATTAGTTAGTTTTAAAGTGTAACAACAAGTTTGGTTTAATTGCGTGTTGGTAGTTTGCATTATTAAAGATACCAATACCGAAAGGTTGATCTTGGAACCATACACCTGAACTGCTTGGTGTGGTTGGAAGTGGATCGCCTGCTGGGTGGTAACCTTTAAAGTCAACATCTTGTTTCAACATATCGTTTGTAGTCAATTTACGTCTGATTTGGATGATACATTTTCCGCCAACCCATCTTGATGACATATCAACATCGTCACGACCTGTACCTGTTGCCACTGGTGTTGCAAAACTAGCTGGTTGGCAATATTTACCTTCAGTTGGGGTTGTTTCAACATTATAGTAATTTTCTGATGTCATAGCTCCTCTCAAGTAGTTTGCTGAATTTGGTCTGATTGTATCAGAAACTGAACCTGATCTGGTTTTAGCACAATATAAATTACCCATTGTATCAACATACTGAACACATACAACATTTGCATTTGCTGTCATAGTATCTTTTACATCTATATAAAATTGACCACCAACATAAGTTGACGGATCAAGTACATACCACATTGGAACTGCAATAGCTGTTGATTTACCAATTGGTTTTAAGTTTTGTGAATTAGCACCTTGAACTGCTGTTGCTGTTGAATAAGTAGTACCCCCTGCTGTAGTTGGAGAGATTCCGTCAACATGACGTCCGTTTGCACTTCCACCAGTTGTATCCCAATTTCCTGCTCCACCAACGAAATCTTGATATTCGTCAGATCCTTTTCCATAAGCAGCATCTTTAGTTAAACGGAAATGCCACATATCAATTTTCTCATTTGCATAAGTTGTATAGTGGTTACCGCTTGTGTTAGCTTTTGGTTGACCGGCTCTATTATAATATGGTTGGAAAACATGGCAAGTTCCATAGCAAGTTTGAGTTTTAAACGCTTCACATGAATTGTTTATATTCCAAAGTACACCAAGTTTGTCTTCTTGGAATGCTGAACGAGACATAACTCCATTTGCATCATAAGAAATAGATGAAGCCTCTTTAACCCATCCTGTTGGTTTGCCTATTGCTGTACCAGTGGTATCAAAATACCAAGGTGTTGCCATACTTTGTTTCAAATCACTGTATTGTAATAAGAAATAAATGTAAGTACTATCGTACATTGCTTTCATTGTAACATCGTAAGTTTTACCAATGTATCCTTGAAACAAAGTTTGTCCAGTGTAAGGAACTACTGCTGCACACGATAATTCTGGTGCGTTTTTCCATTGAACATCTGTGGTCCAATCTGAAGTAATTGCAAACGATGGTGTTGAAATACCTGTTTGCCCTGTGTAAATAGCTGTCAACTGATTTCCTGGATAAGTAACCGGAGTGTTGTTTACAGGTGTTGGTGTTGGCTGTGCTACTTCTTGATCTGGTTTTTTACAGTAACCGAACATCATTGCAACAGCAATAAATAATGATAAAATAATTAGTGTGTGTTTTTGCTTTTTCATAATTGTAACTTTTTATGTAAAGATTATTTGACACAAAAATATGTGCCCTAGCGTATATCTTTTTATGACATCTGTTAGAAAATAACATGAAATATATCAGTTTTAAAGGTGCGGTTTGTCAAACATTGGCTGATTTTAGAATGCCTAAAAACCATAGTTTACGCTTGCTATTGTTGAATTTGAAATTTGTTAAGTTGCTGATATTAATATTACTTTTACCACCAAATGATAACAAAAGGAGATATTGTTGAGACTTATTTTAAACTGAAACAACGCGGTTCAGAATATATTTTTTCGAAACTTACTTCCAGTTTTAACGCAAGAATAAATAGTACTTTTAGCATAAAACAGTCTCAATCTTCTAACTATTGGAATATAGCCGAAGTGAAAGAGCGATGGAACATCATGATTACCGGTAACAAAGGTGAAGAATATGCTAACTATGTTGCAAAAAAACACTTTAATAATAGTTCGGGGCTAAAAATGTTATCGCTTGCTTGTGGGGCGGGAAGCCATGAAATAAAATTTGCTCAATACCATAACTTTTCTGAAATAACAGGAATTGACCTTGTTGCTAATTTGATAGATGAGGCAAATGCTAAAGCTAAAGCTTCGAACTTTGCCAATTTACATTATCAAACAGGTGACATATATAATATGCGTTTCCCCGAAAATTATTATGATGTGCTTTTATTTCATTCGGGATTGCACCATTTTAAAAATCTCGACAACCTTCTTGGCAAAATATTGAAAAGCACATTGAAGAAAAATGGTATTATCGTTATTCATGAATATGTTGGCCCCAACAGAATTAGCTGGACCAAAGAACAGCTCAGAGAAACCAACTTAATTTTATCATCTTTACCCAATAAATATAAAACACGGTTTAATTTGAAGAATATAAAAAACAAAGCATACCGCCCGGGTAAATTAAGAATGATTATATCTGACCCCTCAGAGGCTGTTGAATCATCAAATATTCTTCCCGTTTTGCACAAACATTACGAAACCGTAGAAGAAGTTTTCCTGGGAGGAAACATTATCATGCCTTTGTTTAAAGACATAGCGCATAATTTTACAGATGGTTCGGCTGAAACAAAGAACATTCTCGAATCAATTTTTGAACGCGAAGATTCCTTTTTAAAGACACACACTTCCGATTTTGTTTTTGGTATTTATAGGAACATTTAATCCGATAAAAATATTTTATGTCAATTTCCTACCTTTGGCAACTTAAATATAATAGGCGATGATCAAGTTCATTATCTATCTTTTTCTTTTTTACTTTTTGTTCCGTTTTGTTTTCGGTGTATTACTTAAGGGGATTTTTCGTGCTACTGTTATTAATCTGAACCAAAACAAACAAGAGGGTAGAAATGGTGATAGTAAAGTTAAAGTTGAAACAAACACAGAGAAGAACCCAAATGCATCTGACAAAAATATCGGTGAGTATGTTGATTACGAAGAAGTGAAATAATGGAGAAAAAATTGCGTGCTTTTTTATTGAATATCCTTGGCCTCGAAAATTATCTTTCGCTGGTAAGTGATATTTATATCCGTCTTATTAAAATTGGAATGATGAAAGAAAAGTATCCCGAACTTTTCTTTCTTAAAAAAATGGTGAAGTCGGGTTTTGTTTGTTTAGATATTGGAGCCAACGTTGGCTACTATTCTGTTTTTCTTTCTGAATTTGCTGGCGATAAAGGAAAAGTTTTTTCGGTAGAACCTGTTTCTTTATTTGCAACAGTTTTTAAAAGGAATATCAAAAAATTTGCGCTCAATAATATCATACTACATCAAACAGCTTTGGGTGGCGAAAACAAAACCATACAAATGGGAACCCCAATGATTGATGGTGTTTTCCGTCATGGGTTAACAAAAATTGTTTCTGAAAACGACCAAACTAATTTGCATACATATGATGTGCAAATGTGTGTTCCTGATGAATTGTTTTCATCATTAGAAAGATTTGATTTTATGAAATGTGATGTGGAAGGTTACGAGGTTTTTATTATGCCACATTTTGTAAAAACGCTGAGTAAGTATAAACCGCAAATACAAATGGAAATATCAAGTGAAGAAAATCGAAAACAGATTTTTGACATATTATTTCCGCTTGGATATTCAGCATTCAAACTACAAAATCATTCGCTTCAAAAAATGAATTTAGATGAAGCGATAAAATATAATGCTGGTGATTTTTATTTTTCTGTAGAAAAGTAATTCTTGCCATGCTGAATTTGTTTCAGCATCTGTTTTAACGATTCCGAAACGAGTTCGGAATGACGTTAGCAATAGCTATTATTTTTTACTGATTGCCCATAATCCGGCAAAAGTAATTCCTCCGTTTAGAATGAGCATTTCAATTCCTATTTGATAATTACCTAAAATATAGGCAGAGAAATATTGTAGCGTGTAACATATTGCTGGTGCAAGCAAACAAACAAAAGGTGCAAGCTTGTCATACAATTTTCTCTTAGTTAAAATTCCAAAAGCAAACAAACCTAATAGTGGGCCGTAAGTATATCCAGCAACATCAAGCAAAATGGTGATGATGGATTTATTGTTGAGTTCTTTAAAAAAGAAAATCATCAATAAAAATAAAATAGCAAATGTTAAATGAACTGAAATTCTCACCTTCGATTTTTTTGCATCATTCCATGCTGCGTTTTTTTGTATGCCTAAAATATCAATACAAAAAGAGGACGTGAGTGCCGTTATTGCACCATCTGCCGAAGGAAATAAAGCAGAGATTAAACCTATGATAAATATGATTGAAATATATCCAGGTAAATTTTTAAGTGCAATTACTGGGAACAAATCATCACCTTTAACCATTACTCCATTTTGTGTTGCATACAAATAAAGTAATCCGCCAAGCAACAGAAAAAAGAAATTAACCAACACCAACACCACCGAAAACGAAACCATATTTTTTTGCGAATCGCCAAGTGTTTTTACGCTGATATTTTTTTGCATCATTTCCTGATCAAGCCCTGTCATCGAAACGGTAATAAATGCTCCACCAATAATTTGTTTCAGAAAATATTTTTTGCTCAACACATCTGTTTCAAAAATTTTTGTCATACCCAGCGTGCTTAATTTTTCCATCGCCCCACCAATTGACAATTGCAAGTTGTTTAAAATATAAAACACACAAACAACCAGCGCCAGTAACATAAAAAATGTTTGTAATGTGTCGGTCCACACAATTGTTTTCACACCACCTTTAAATGTATAAAGCAATATCATCAGTAAAATAATTACAGCTGTTACATGAAAAGGAACATGCATATCATCCAAAATAAATATTTGCAAAACATTAATAACAAGATACAAGCGAAGTGTTGCTCCAAGTATGCGCGAAACGATAAAAAACAATGCTCCGGTTTTGTATGCATTGTTTCCAAAACGCTGGTCGAGGTAATTATAAATGGATGTGAGATTTAATTTATAATACAAAGGCAACAACACATACGCTACAATAAAATATCCGATAAAATATCCGAGTACAACTTGAAAATATCCAAAGCCATTTGCTTCAACTGTACCTGGAACTGAAATAAATGTTACACCCGATAATGAAGTGCCAATCATACCGAAAGCGACTAACCACCATCGACTGCTTTTGTTCCCGATAAAAAAAGTATCGTTATTCGAGTTGCGCGATGTATAAAAAGAAACACCGAGCAACACCGAAAAATAAATAAGTACAATGGTAAAAAGTAATATTGGAGACATACACAGCAAAACTAATCACGACCAATTTTTATCACAGCATTAATTAACCACAACTTTGCCTAGTTGTAAATAAAATAACACAGCAGGATAATTAACTACATATTTTAAGTTGTGAAAAAACTGGCTATTAATTTATGCTTCGGTATGTTTTTTAAAATTATCTAAAATAGCCTGCCATCCCATTTTTTGCATTTCAACTGGGTATATATTTTCGACTTCAAAAGTTTCGGTTACAATTGTTTTGTCATCGCTATTTTTAAATTCAACTAACATTTTTCTTCCGTCACCTAAAGTGATATCAATTAATTTTTCGTTTTCAATTTTGTTATAGGTTCCCCAAAAATCAAAACTAAAACTTCCATCCTTTGCAGACATTGTGTAATGAAATTCACCGCCCACCACAAAATTATTTTCAGCTTTTGGGCAGTGCCAATCGGGACTGGCAAAATTCCACTTTGTTATATGCTCGGGCATTATCCAGTTGTTCCAAACCTTATCTACTGTTGCATTTATTAATGCTTGCACTGTAATGCTTTTTGTTTCGGTGTTGCTCATTTAATTTTTTTTTGGAAAAAAATAATTATCTGCTTATAACAATTTTATTTAATAGCTGTTTGTCGTCAATGATAACTTTCACAAAGTAAATTCCGTTTCGTAAATTATCCAAAAACGGAACGTTCAAATTTTTCTCTCCTGCTGTTTGATCTTCATTCAAAAGTGTTGTTACAACTTTTCCTTGCAAATCAAAAAGTTGAATGGTTACACTGCTCGATTGGTTGAGCGTATAACTAAAGTTTAAATTGTTTTGTGCTGGTATAGGAAAAATCTTTATCCTCATATTGTTTTCTCCAATTGATGAGATTCCTGTATTTGCAGGCCATTCGTTAATTACTAAATGTGTTGTGTTCCATAAATCACCTGCATCATTATTATTGTTTCCGTTTACAGCGTTAAGCACTGCCCACATCGAAATGGTTCCTGTTCCTGAAACCGGTGCTGTCCAAGTAAACGTTTTGCTATAAATGGTTCCTACACCACCCGTCCCACTAGTTGGTGCTAATGCTGTTGTTTGCTCTAACATCGGCACTACAAAATTTTGTGCTTGAGGTGCTGCAAGATGAGTACCTGTTGGTGTTGGTGTGACCCACGAGCCGGTTGGAACAGGTGTTACAGCTGCTGCTGAACCTTTTATACATCCCAGCTGAAAACCAAATTTCGGCAAATTGCTTATGGTGTTATTTGTTCCTGTAAGTTTTAATGTATACGTCATTCCGGCTTTATAATGTGTAGTCGGAACACCAACCGAATCTAATTCTACTGAAACAGCTATTCCTGTGTTTGCCGAACTTGAATGACAACCATTTCCTGCTGAGCATCCTGTTGGGTTGTTCAACCCGGTTTCGGCTCCTGTACAATCCCACCCCTGACTTCCTGGTCCAGCATTGTAGCTACTAAACATTGTACCACATATTATAGCGGCAACCCAATAAATAAATGTTCGTTTTTTCATGGTTTAAATTTTTACAAAGAAGCTCGAATACTTTTCTGATATAGAACACTCTGAATTGAATTCTGTTTTAATTGTTTTGCAATGATTCGATTTTGTTCTGTTTGGTTGCTCAATCACGTTTAATGGCTGTGGTTTTTTCGTTACATTTGCCGTTCATGAATTATCCGTCACAATTAATTGAAGAGGCCGTTAATGAGCTATCAAAATTTCCGGGAATTGGTAAGAAATCAGCCATGCGTATGGTTTTGTTTTTGCTTAAGCAGTCGGAAAACGATGTAAATAAACTTGGAGAATCCATCATCATACTCCGAAATAACATTCGCTATTGTAAACGTTGTGGAAACGTTTCCGATCATGCTGTTTGTAATATTTGTGCAAACACAAAACGCGACCAACATTTAATTTGTGTGGTAGAAGATTTGCGAGATGTGATGGCGATTGAAAACACCAATCAGTTTAACGGAACCTATCATATTCTAGGTGGATTAATTTCTCCTGTAAATGGTGTTGGCCCCGATGCGCTAAATATTGAATCGCTTATCGATAGAATAAAAACTGAAAACACCCGCGAATTAATTGTGGCAATAAGCGCAACAATGGAAGGTGATACAACAGTGTTTTATTTATCAAAAAAACTAAAAGATACAGCTGTAAAAATTTCCACCATTTCGAGGGGTATTGCAATTGGTGGTGAACTTGAATACGCTGATGAAATTACTTTAGGTCGCTCGATAGCTTTGCGTGTTCCATACAATTTATAAATTATTATATTCGTTTCCAACAAGGTGAAACTCTCGGTAGTCATAGTTAATTATAATGTAAAGTATTTCCTCGAACAGGCATTGCACTCGGTGCGTAAAGCTATTGTTGGAATTGATGCTGAAGTTTTTGTTGTTGATAATCATTCAGTGGATGGTTCGTGCGAAATGGTAAAAAGAAAATTCCCTGAAGTTGTATTAATTGAAAACAAAGAAAACTGCGGGTTTTCAAAAGCAAATAATCAGGCCATTAAACAATCGAAAGGAGAATATATTCTTTTATTAAATCCTGATACGGTTGTTGAAGAAGATTGCTTTAGTAAGATTATTTCTTTCATGAACAACACGCCTGATGCCGGTGCTTTAGGGGTAAAAATGATTGACGGAAAAGGTCACTATCTTCCAGAGTCGAAACGAGGGTTGCCCACACCTACTGTTGCTTTTTATAAAATGTTTGGGTTGGCCAATTTGTTTCCAAAATCAAAACGTTTCGGACAATATCATTTAGCTTTTCTCGACAAAAACAAAACGCATCAAGTAGATGTTTTGGCTGGCGCTTTTATGTTGTTGCGCAAATCTGTTCTAGATAAAATTGGGTTGCTTGATGAAGAGTATTTTATGTACGGAGAAGACATTGATCTCTCATACCGAATTACGAAAGCCGGTTATAAAAATTACTATTTTCCCGAAACAACTATTATTCATTACAAAGGCGAGAGCACAAAAAAAACAAGCGTTAATTATGTGTTTATTTTTTATCGTGCGATGATAACGTTTGCACAAAAACACTATACACACAAGCTTGCGCAATCGTTTAGTTTGATTATAAATATTGCAATTTATATACGTGCCGCCATTTCAATTTCGATGCGTGTTGTACAAAAATTTTATCTTCCTTTTTTGGATTTTATTTTCATGTATGCTGCCATGTTTTTGGTAAAAGAATATTGGACACACAACGTAAAAGATGTCTCGGGGCAATATTACCCGTCTACTTTTATGACGGTAAATAGTTTAATTTATTCTCTATGCTGGATTGTTGGTTTATATATTTCTGAAGCATACGAAAAGTCTCGTTCAATACTTCGGGTAATTAATGGAATATTATTGGGCTCTGTTATTATTTCTGTTGGATATGCTTTTGCTCCTGAAAGTTATCGATTCTCGCGAGCACTTATTTTGTTGGGCTCTGCAAGCGCATTAATTGTTTCTTATTTAAACAGGTTGCTTGTTTACACCTATCGGTATAAGAAGTTTAACCCAGCCATGCAAACCGACACAAAGACAATAATTATTGGAAACAAAAAAGAGGTTTCGCGTGTGCTCGATTTGCTTGTGAAATCAAAAGCCAATTGTGATTATGCTGGATATTTAAACATAAACATCGAAGAAGAAAACGATGATCATTTTTTGGGCAACGTAAAAGATCTTCACGAAATAGTTGAGTTTTTTAGTGTTGAGGAAATCATTTTTTGCTCAAAAGATATGTCGGCACAACAAATCATTCAATGGATGGGAAACATCACAAAACCATCTATTCAATTCAAAATTGTTCCCGAAGAAAGTTTGTTTATTATAGGCAGTAATTCAAAAAACGCTCCCGGAGATTTTTATACACTTGAAATAAATTTATCACTAAACACTCCTCTTCAAATAAAAAAGAAACGGCTTTTTGATGTTGCTGTTAGCCTTTTATTAATCCCTGTTTCACCATTGCTTTTATTGTTTGTAAACAAGCGACTAAACTACTTAAGCAATATTATTAAAGTATTGTTTGGCGAAAAAACTTGGGTTGGTTACGCCATTACCGATAATTATAAAATGTTACCAAAAATTAAAACAGGTGTACTCTCCCCTGTTGACTCATTTGGAAAGAAAAACATAAATAATGTTACAGCCGAAAAACTAAACTTTTTGTACGCAAAAGATTATAGTATGGAAAAAGATTTGCTCATTTTATTGGGCGGTTTAAGCCGGTTAGGAAACTAATTCACAATTTTACCTGATTTATGGTATTTGCATTTGGAGAAACAATTATTTACTTCGAATTGTTATTTACACAAAATGCCAACCGCAATTACAAACGATATTAAGATCACTGTTGAAACAGCTTTTCAACCACAAAGGGTTGTAAATCCTGATGGCGATTTTACTTTTGCTTACCGGATTACTATCGAAAACCATAGCGAACATACCATCAAACTGCTGCGCAGACATTGGTATATTATTGATTCGGTAAATGATAAAACAGAAGTGGAAGGTGATGGGGTTGTTGGGCTTCAACCGATTATTGCACCTGGAGAGTCGCACCAATACGTATCGGGATGTGCATTGCGTTCTGATATTGGAAAAATGTTTGGCACGTATACTATGGAGCGCACAAACGATGGAAACATGTTTGATGTTGATATTCCCGAGTTTAAACTCGTTGCTCCATTTCGATTAAATTAAATTTCTTTTCGTAAACGAGCTACCGGAATATTTAATTGCTCACGATATTTCGCAACCGTTCTTCGTGCAATGGTGTATCCTTTTTCTTTCAATATCTCCATCAGTTTTTCGTCAGGAAGGGGTTTGTGTTTATCTTCGGCCTCAATAGCATTTTGTAAAATCTTTTTCACTTCGCGACTCGAAACCTCTTCACCATCTTCCGTTTGGATGCCTTCACTAAAAAAGAATTTTAATGGTATTACACCAAAATCTGTTTGAACATATTTGCTGCTTGCAACACGCGAAATGGTTGAAATGTCCATTCCAATTTCATCAGCAATATCTTTTAATATCATCGGACGAAGTTTTGTTTCGTCTCCTTCTTCAAAATAGGCATATTGCTTTTTCAGAATCGCATTCATAGTTATAAGCAATGTGTTTTGTCGTTGTTTTATCGATTCGATAAACCACTTAGCACCATCTAATTTTTGCTTGATGAACTGAACTGTTTGCTTTAAATCTTTACTCGGATTTGCTGTCGAATCATATCCTCTCAGCGTTTCCATATACGAACGGCTAACTCTTAGGTCGGGTGCGTTTTTGGAGTTTAAGTGTATTTTAAGTTTTCCGTTTTCTTCAACCGCAATAAAATCAGGAGTGATATATTGTGGCCGCGAAATACTCATCGATTCGCCTGGTTTTGGGTTAAGGTGTGTAATAACATGTATAACGTCTTTTAGTTCGTCATCATTTATTTTTAATTGGCGACAAAGTTTTTCGTAATGCTTTTTTGTAAAATCGTCAAAGTGTTCCTTAAGAATTTCTTCTGCAATTTTTACTTCCTTTTTGTTTCTGTCTTTTCTTTTTATCTGTAGCAATAAACATTCTTGTAAAGATGTTGCGGCAATTCCTACGGGGTCTAATGTTTGAATTTTTTGCAAGCAACTTTTCATTTCTTCAATTGTCGCTTCAATGTTTTGCGAAAAGGCTAAATCATTTATAATGGCTTCAAGTGGACGTCTTAAGTAGCCATCATCGTCAATCGTTCCGATAATTTGATTGCCAATAATTTCTTCGCGTTCGTTTTTGGCAATAGCATCAAATTGTTCAATAAGCGCATCATGAAATGAACTTATTTCGGCAATAGGCATTTCTTTTTTCTCTTCATCCGGCCCCTCATCACTCAAATGAAATCCATCCGAATCATAATCATCATTTACATACTCTTTAACATCAATAGTGTCATCGGTTAAATAATCTTCAACCGACACATTTTCTCCGTCACTATCCAATTCGGTTTCTTCCTTTTCGTCTTTTTCTTTTGTGTTATCGCCAACAATTTCTTCATCAGCATCGGCTTCATTTCCCGAAACCAACGCTGGGTTATCAATTAATTCTTCGTCAACTCGTTGTTGTAAATCAATCGTATTTAATTGCAGCAGTTTGATAAACTGAATTTGCTGCGGAGTGAGACGGAGTAATTGCTTTTGTTGTAAACTTTGTTTGAGCATAAAAATATACTGCCAACAAAGGTAACAATGTTATATGAAAATAAAATTAACAGCAGCCAAGCAAGTGCATTGTTGTAGCTGCAAGCATACAACCCAACACATGATACAACCCATCTGTTAAAAATGCGTTGCGTGGTTTCATCTGATAAAGATATGCCATCGATATACTTGTAGCGGCAATTATTCCAACCAAAAATCCAACCTTTAAGCAATGCATCATTCCGGCTGAGCAACAATTATCACCACACGAGGCACAACAAATCCAGCAAATGGCTGCACTAAAAACAAGTGCGCAAAGAAATGATGTCGCAAACATTTTTGCCATGTTCATGTTCTTCATTTCTTCTTCTGTTGGTCTTTTAATACCGTGGCTGTTCATCCAAACAGTACCAAATACTTTAGGGTTGAACCAAATGGCTCCAAGAGCAAAATAAACAATGGCGGCTACTATTATTTGCCACCAGCAATGAATAATGGTTGTCATAATATGATAGGTTTTAGTTTGTATCTCAAAGATAGAAAATAGTTTAAAACAGATTGTTAAAGTTATGAACCAGAAACATGCTCTGTATATTCCTGTTTGCCATAAACAACATATTCGCTTATTTTCGTCCGATTAAAATTATCAAAATTCAAAAATGTATATTAGAGATTTGAACGGTTGCGAAGGAAAAGAAGTGATGCTTCAAGGTTGGGCAGCCAATAAACGCGACAGCAAGGGGTTGGTTTTTCTATACCTACGCGATGGAACAGGAATGTGCCAATGTGTGGTTGCTCTTGATGTTGTAGGCGAAGAAAAATTTAATGCAGCAAAAAAGCTTACGCTCGAAAGTTCGTTTTCAATCACAGGAAATGTAGTAAAAGATGAAAAACAAATTGGCGGATTTGAAATTCAGGCAACTGATATCAATGTGATTTCTTATGCCGAAGAATTTCCGATTGCAAAAAAAGAACATGGTGTTGATTTTTTAATGGACCATCGCCATTTATGGTTGCGCTCGCAAAGGCAATGGGCAATCATGAAAATTCGTAATCGAATCATTTTTTCTATTCATCAGTTTTTTCAAGAAGACGGATTTGTTGAAATGGACGCTCCTATTTTTACAGGAAACGCCTGCGAAGGAACTTCCAATTTATTTGAAACCGATTACTATGGCGACCCTGCATATCTTTCGCAAAGCGGGCAATTATATGGTGAGGCTATGGCTATGGCTATGGGAAAAATTTATACGTTTGGCCCAACATTTCGTGCCGAAAAATCAAAAACACGCAGACACCTTTCTGAGTTTTGGATGATAGAACCCGAAATGGCTTTCTTTGATATTTTTCAAAACATGGATCTTATCGAAAACTTTTTAAGGCGTGTGGTGTCTGATGTTTTGAGAGATTGTAAAAACGAATTAGAAATTATTGGAAGAGATATTTCAGTGCTCGAGCAAATCGTAAAGCCGTTTCCCCGATTGACTTATGACGAAGCTGTTCGTATCATAAAAGGTGAACAAGATGTGAACGGACAAAACTCAATCACATCATTAGAAGATGAACTGAAAACCATTCTTGCTCGCATCGAAGAAGTAAAAAATGAAATTGCCGAACGTGAAGAAAAAATCAAAACACCCAATATGAAAAAAGGTGAAATTGGTTTTAATCAAGCGAAAATTGATAAGCTAAAGCAAGAGCAAAACGACCTAGAAGAACAATCAAGAAATATTCCTCAATGGCTTAATAGCGCTCGCAATTTCGAATACGGAAACGATTTTGGAGGAAGCGATGAAACCGTTATCACACGCTTGTTTGATGTGCCAATTATGGTTTACAACTGGCCTCATGAAGTGAAAGCGTTTTACCTAAAACGTGATCCTGAAAATTCACGTTTTGCTCGTGGAGTTGATGTTTTAGCACCCGAAGGTTATGGAGAAATTGTTGGTGGTGGAGAGCGTGAAACAGATGAAAATTTGTTGCGTGAAAAAATTACCGAACACCAATTACCAATGGCTGCTTTTGAGTGGTATTTAGATTTACGTAAATTTGGTTCGGTTCCGCATGCTGGATTTGGCTTGGGGTTAGAACGCATTGTTACATGGATTTGTAAATTGCCTCACGTTCGAGAGAGTATTCCTTTTCCTAGAATGTACGGACGATTATTGCCTTAACCTTTTTTCATTGCTTAAAAAAAATCTGTATCGCCAATTCATTTTCGCTGCATCAATTATTATTTTGATGGCAACAACTTCGTTTGCTCAACAAAAAAATTTTATTGACAAAACGCTAGATTGGAGTTATAAAATTGTTCAGGGCGACTCGGCACATCCTCGGAAACATTATTTTTTTCCTATTCCAATTATTTCATATAAACCCGAAACACGTTGGATTTTTGGCTTGTCGCTAACTCAGCTTTTCCGTTTTAAAAATAACGATAGCATTACCCGTCCATCTGCAATAAGGCTTAACACATCATACTCGCAAAATAACCAGTTTTCTATTCGTGCCATGGGCGAAGTGTTTACTCCGAACAACAATTTTGATATCACCGGTTTAATTCAATACACTGATTTTGTAGAAAACTATTTCGGAATTGGTATATCACAACCCAATTTGTCTCAGCTTTATTATTTTAAAATGGTAAAAATAAATATGAAGTGCACCTATCAGGTATTACCTTCTTTATTTGCCGGTGTTACGTATAACTACGAAAACATGTACGATTTAACTTATTCAACATCTTCTTCAATCGACATGAAAAGTTCAGGAGTTGCTGGCACTACACCAAGCGGAAGTTTTAGTACAGGCGCGGGATTTACAATTGAATATGACAATAGAAACAATGTGTTTTATCCAACAAAAGGTGCCGATGTCGAGCTCACAAATTGTTTTTACACTCAAGCTTTAGGCGGTAACTACACATTTACCAATATTACACTCGATGCAAAAAAGTATTTCGGGTTATGGAAAGAAAATGTGCTCGCAATTCAGGCATTTGCAAATATTAATTCAGGCAACAACATTCCTTTTCGTTTAATGGGAACACTTGGAAGCGATGCGTATATGCGTGGATATTACAATGGCCGTTTTCGTGATAATAATGCTTTTGCCTTGCAAGCAGAAATTAGAAAAACAATATGGAAACCAATATCAATAGTTGCATTTGGTGGCTGCGGAACCGTTAGCAATAAAGTGAATGGGTTATCTTCTAATATTAAACCAAACTATGGTTGTGGCCTACGCGTTATGGCTATTCCAAAAGAAAAAATGAATATCCGCTTTGATTATGGAATGGGAATAGATGGCGTGTCTGCTTTTTACGTTACCATGGGCGAAGCATTTTAAATTTTTTTTTGTGCTTCATTTCGCGACATTTGCACCGCTTAAAAAATCAGACTCTGAACAATATAACACACATAAAACCTTTGCTGGCAAGCAATCCCCAGCCCAATATTATCATCACAACTCATCACAAGCCTGATGCTGATGCGTTGGGTTCATCATTGGGGTTGTTTAATTTTTTTAAAGAGTTGGGGTTAAAATCAACAGTTATCAGCCCAACTGATTATGGTGATTTTTTAACTTGGCTGCCTGGAGAAAAAGAGGTGATCAACTTTGAAGAGAATGTAGAAAAATCAAAAGAGTTGGTTGCTGATGCTGATTTGATTTTTTGTTTGGATTTTAACTCCCTCAAACGAATAAATAAATTAGGCGAGTATGTTGCTGCTTCTAAAGCTAAAAAAATATTAATCGACCACCACTTAGAGCCAGAAGGCTTTACAGATATTGGCTTATGGACTACTGGCGCAAGTTCGACCTGCGAATTGGTTTTTCTTTTTATTGAGCAATTGGGTGAGGTTGAAAAAATAACCAAAGATATTGCAAGTTGTTTGTATGCAGGAATCATGACCGATACAGCCTCTTTCAAACACCCAAGCACTTATCCGAGCACACATCGTGTTGCTGCCGTTTTGCTGGAAAAGGGTGTTGAAACAAATAAAATTTACGAAGAAATTTACGACAACTATTCTGTTGACCGCACCCGTTTTATCGGATTTTGCCTAAACGAAAAATTGCAAATACTAGGCGACTTCAACACGGCATTAATTTCTGTTACCGCTGATGAGTTGAAACGATACAACATTATCACTGGAGACACAGAAGGTTTAGTCAATTATGGCTTAACAATTAAAGGAATAAAACTGTCAATATTAATTATTGACCGTGTTCATTTACGTAAAATGTCGTTTCGCTCAAAGGGGAACATACCGTGTAATGAAATGGCTCGTTTAAACTTTAAAGGTGGTGGGCACTTTAATGCGGCAGGAGGAGAAAGCTCTGAAGCACTTGAAATAGTGGAAGAAAAAGTAAAATCAATTTTAAAAAATTACAAACATTTATTATCATAAAAAATAGATTAAAACAAAAAAATAGAATATGAAAAAACTAATCTTATCAATTGCTGCCGTTACAATACTGTTTGGTTGCAGCAAAAAATTTGAAGTTACAACTGATGGCGTTAAGTATCGCGTTATTTCACACAGCGACACGTCTCGTGCAATTGGTGTTGGAGATTTACTGCTGGTTAATCTGCTTATTACAACGGAACACGACTCGGTAATTCTTGAAACATTTCAGAAAAACAATCCAAGATATATTCCGTCTGACGAGCCTGTTTTGCACAATGTTTTCGGTGGCCTATCGAGAGGTGATAGTTTAGAAGTATTGGTGAACGCTGATACTTTATTCAACAAAAGCTTTGGTATGGCTAGACCAGCAAACATAAAAGCTGGCGAGAGCGTTCATTTTACAATGAAAATTGTAGAAACATTTAACCAAAAAGAAATTCTTAAAAAGAGAATGGATCAACAAAAAGAGTTAGCTGTGAAAGATTCGCTTTTGCTAGAGAATTTTTTATCTTCTCTTAAAGGGCAAGAAGTTAAACAAGCTGCTAACGGACTAAGATACATTATTGAAAAAACATCTACTGGAAAACAAGTTAAAAGCGGAGACAAAATAACTGTTAAATACAAAGGAACATTGTTAACCGGAGAGGTTTTTGACGAAACAAAAGAAGGTGCTGAGCCGTTTTCGTTTACTGTTGGTTTAGGACAAGTTATTAGAGGTTGGGACGAAGGTTTATTAATGATGAAAGAAGGAGAAAAATATAAGTTCATTATTCCTCCATCAATGGCTTATGGCGAATCTGGTAGTGGTCCAATTCCTCCTCTTTCAACACTTGTATTTGATGTTGAACTGGTTAAAATTAATTAATGCATCTTAATATTATTATTGAATGAAAAAGATAATCATGGTTCTATTTGCATCTGTCGTTTCTGTTTCGGCATTTGCTCAAAAAGATAAAAAACAAACAAAACAAAAAGTGAAATTAGATACAGAATACACAACGGCATCAGGTTTAAAATATACATTTTCACAATTAGGTACGGGTGCTGAAGCCATGGCAGGAGCAACCGTTAGCGTTCATTACATTGGAAGACTTGCCGATGGAAAAACCTTTGATAGCTCACGCGACAGAAACAAACCGTTCAGTTTTAAACTTGGCGCAGGTCAGGTAATAAAAGGTTGGGATGAAGGTCTTGCGCTCATGCACGTTGGCGATAGAGCAACTCTAATCATTCCTCCTCAACTTGGATATGGCGACAGAGACATGGGGTCAATTCCTCCAAAATCAACTTTATATTTTGATGTTGAATTGCTTGACGTGAAAGAGTCGGTTAAACCTTGGGTGCTTAAAAACCATGACACACTTTCAACAGCTAGTGGTTTAAAATATATCGTAGTTGAAAAATCAAAAGACCCAAATGCAGCCATTGCTGAAAAGGGTAAAATGGTAAGCGTTCACTACACTGGTTTTTTACTTGATGGGAAAATTTTTGATTCCTCTGTTGAACGAGGTGATCCGATTTCTTTTCCTTTAGGACAAGGTCAGGTAATCAAAGGTTGGGATGAAGGCATCGCTTTAATGCACGTTGGCGACAAACTTCGGTTAGTGATACCATCTTATCTTGGTTACGGAGCTCAAGGTGCAGGAGGAATAATTCCACCAAACGCAACGCTTTGTTTTGATGTTGAACTGGTTTCTGTAAAATAATTTTTTAAGCAAAAAAAACGCGCTTCAGAACCTGAAGCGCGTTTTTTTTATTTCTTTTCCTACCATTCTTCTTCATCCACAATAACCGGATCTTTCAAGTTCTTTTTCATTTGCTTGATAAGATCGTTAATATCTCTATCTGCAAAGCGCAAAGTTTGGTCGTTGCCTTTTATATTCGTTGTTGAGGTATAATAAAATTCAAAATAGTTTCTCATCGTGTTTCCTTCGTTCGACTTAATTCCTTCGTGAACAAAGTTTGATATTTGATACTTGTATCTACCTTCCTTTATCCATAAAACAAGTTTAAATTCATATTTTCCAATACTACGTTTTGTGTATTTATTGCTATAAGCGTAAGCTGGTAGCCAGCCATTAATTACAAGCTTTTGGTTCTTTTTATCTAAATCGAAAGTTGATCTTGTGCCTCCAGCAAATTTTTTTGTAGCCCATTTTTTTGCCCTAATATATAACGAATCCGAACCCGACTCTTCTTGTTCAACAACTCCTATATATGAAATTAAGTTGGTAACCGAATCTACGTTTAACGTAATTCGGACATACGGTTTTACAATCGCTTCTTTAATAGCAGCGCTGTCTGTCATAGGCGCAGCTGCTGATGTATCGGCTGAAGCGTTTGCGAAATCAAAACCCGGTGACTTTGGGTCTTGGGTTTGTGCAAATGCCGATAACGACAACACACCTAATAATATTGAGAACAATTCCTTTTTCATCAATCAGTTCTTCTGTTATAATTTATTGTTTAATAATTTGTTTTAAAGTTCACGAAAATAGAAAATGATTTCGTTTTTCAAACCCCTATTTCTTTATATTTATAAACCTTCATAAAGGTTGTTTGCAATTGTATACAGTTTGTTTTCTGTGATTTGTTGTGTGTTTTTTGTTGTATACCATTAATATTGCACTTTAATTTTTTTTGTGCAAAATCACGTTTATATCATTTCGAAAAGACTGGAAGAGTTTGGTGTAAGCCATGCTATCATCTGTCCTGGTTCGAGATCTGCCCCACTAGTTTATGCATTTGCAAACTCAAAAAAAATTAAATGCCACAGCGTTATTGACGAAAGAAGCGCGGGTTATATTGCATTGGGAATGGCCCAACAATTAAAAAAACCCGTTGCACTAATTTGTACGTCAGGAACAGCCTCTCTTAATTTTTTTCCTGCCATTGCTGAAGCGTATTTTCAAAGGGTTCCATTAATCGTAATTACTGCCGATCGCCCACCCGAATTGATAAACATGCAAGACGGGCAAATGATTTTTCAAAAAGCCGTTTATGGCAAACATGTATTAGCCTCTTTTGAAACTCCTTGTTACAACCAGGAAAAAACTGTTTATTTTGAAACCGAAAAAATTGTTGCAGACGCTTGCGCTATAGCTACAGGTAATGTTCTGGGGCCCGTGCACATAAACGTTCCTTTGTCGGAACCGCTTTATCCAACAAAAAACGAAAAACCCTTTCTTCCCGCAAATAAAAATGATTTATTGCAAAGGGGCCATTTGGTAAAGCGTTCTGGTAAATTAGAAAATCAAATAAAAAACATATCAAACGCTTTTCTTCAAAGCAAAAAAACATTAATCGTTGTTGGACAGAACACCGATAATAATTTTGTTTTTTCTTACCTTTTAAACCTTGGTAGGTTTTCAGATGTTGTAATAATTGCTGATGTTTTAAGTAACGCACATGGTGTTTGCAATGCTCCAATGTTTGATATGATTTTATCGAAATGTGATCAAGATATTCTTGATGAACTTCGTCCTGATTTGCTCATTTCCTTCGGGGGAAACATTCTTTCCAAATCATTAACCTCTTGGTTAAAAAAACAAAAACCTAAACACCATTTTAGGATTCAGCCTGAGCCAAAACCTATTGATACATTTAAAAATATTACCGAATGTATTTATGAAAAACCCGAAAATATTTTACGCGTATTATCCTTGTTGAAAAAAGAAAACGTTAAAGAAGAAAATAGCTTTAAAAATAGTTGGACAAAACCAAATGCCGAAGCAAAGAAACTCGTTTCCGGGTTTCTTAAAAACTCTTTATTTTCTGAGTTTCAAGCTGCAAATATTGTACTCGAAAGCGTGCCTTCAGCTTGTAATGTTCATTTAGCAAACAGCAGTATTATTAGATATGCAAGCCTTGGCGGAAAACTGCACCCATCATGGGTTATAAGCGGAAATCGTGGCACTAGTGGAATTGATGGTTGCACATCTTCTGCTGTTGGCGCATCCGTTGTTAACAACAAGCTAACTGTTTTGTTTACTGGAGACATTGCCTTTCTTTATGATAAAAACGCACTGTGGAATAATCTCATTTCTGACAACTTGAGGGTAATTGTTTTTAATAATTTTGGTGGAGGTATTTTTCAAATTATTGATGGGCCTTCATCACAAAAAAACTTTGTAAAATATTTCACAACACCACACAATCACACTGTAAAAAATATAGTAAAAGAAAGCGGCCTTGATTATTACTTTTGTAATGATGCTTTATCGTTAAAAAAGGCTCTTACCGCTTTTTTTAAACCAACAAAAAAATCGGCTGTGCTTGAAATTGGTTTTAACATGAACGAATCGTCAGCTATTTTCAATTTGTTCAAGAAAATTAAACTAACAAAATGAAATATTGTTTAGTCGTGTTGTTTTCTTTGTTTTCGCAATTTGTGTTTTCACAAAACACAACTGTAACAACTATAATAAGAAAAGATTCCACAACATTGACTGATGATGAAAAAACAAAAAAGCGTGTACTTGAAAACCTTAAAAAAGATGATGCATATTGGTGCCCGCAAAAGACTTTTGATATGGCTACTTATATAAACCAAAACAAAGAAAAAGTTTTTATCAAAAAACTTACGCTACGATTAAACAACCGGGATATTCAAGAGTTGAGAACACTTTCTGTTTATAAAAACACAATGAACAGAAACTATTATCCTCGCAATCCTGTTATTCGATATTAATTTCTAACTTAACAAAACGATATAAATTATATGAATTCAAATTACAATTGGAAAACACTGAAAGAGTATAAAGAAATTAAGTTTTCTTTTTTTGAGGGTATTGCCAAAATCAGTATTAATAGACCTGAAAGACATAATGCTTTCACACCTTTAACGGTAATGGAAATGTGCGAGGCTATGGAGCTTGCTCGTCAGAATCCTGATGTTGGCGTGGTAATATTAACAGGTGAAGGTGGTAAAGCTTTTTGTAGCGGTGGCGACCAAAAGGTTCGTGGAAACGGTGGTTATGTTGGTGATGATGGGGTGCCAAGGTTAAACGTGCTTGACCTTCAGATGCAAATTAGAAGAATACCAAAACCTGTAATCGCTATGGTTGCGGGCTGGGCAATAGGCGGTGGACACGTTTTACATGTAATTTGTGACTTGACCATTGCTGCCGAAAATGCTCGCTTTGGACAAACGGGTCCAATGGTTGGAAGTTTTGATGGTGGTTTTGGGGCATCTTATTTGGCAAGAATAATTGGACAGAAAAAAGCAAGAGAAATTTGGTTTTTGTGTGATCAATATGACGCAAAAGAAGCTCTTGATATGGGTTTGGTAAACAAAGTTGTTCCCCTAGAAATATTGGAAGAAACGACTGTGAACTGGTGTAAAAAAATACTCGAAAAAAGCCCTCTCGCTTTACGAATGATAAAATCATCTTTCAACGCTGAACTTGACGGACAAGCAGGAATACAAGAGCTTGCCGGTAACTCAACGTTGTTATACTACTTAAGCGATGAGGCTAAAGAAGGAAAAAACTCATTTATTGAAAAAAGGAAACCCGACTTTAAAAAGTTTCCAAAATTTCCTTAATAAAATGATTGCTGTTGTATAAAACAAAACTGCGGATGTTGAAATAAATTCAGCATCCGCAGTTTAATTATCTTAAATTAGAAATTTATTTTCCCATAAATTTTGCCGGGCGTTTTGTTAAAAATGCCTGTGTACCTTCTTTAAAATCTTCCGACCCAAAGAAGTTTCCAAATTCGTTAATTTCTACGTCATTGCCATCTACTCTCTTTTCGTAGTATGCATTCACACATCTAATAACAGATGAAATTGCTAATGGCGATTTGGTTTTTATCTTGTTTAAAATTTCCTCACACTTCGTGATTAACTGATCGGCAGAAACAACATGATTAACCAAACCTAAGCGATGTGCTTCTGTTGCGTTAATGCTCTCACCTGTCATCAATAATTCTAGTGCTCTTCCTTTTCCTATTAGTTGTGCCAAGCGCTGCGTTCCGGCATATCCTGGTGTAATTCCAAGGTTTACTTCTGGCTGACCAAATTTTGCGTTTTCAGAGGCAACCCTGATGTGACAAGACATTGCAAGCTCGTTTCCTCCTCCTAGTGCAAATCCGTTTACGGCTGCTATTATCGGTTTCGGACAATGGTCAATTGCTTTTAAAACCGCGTGTCCTTCTGCGCTTAATCTCGTTCCTTCTTCTACGCTAAAGTTTGAGAACTCTTCAATATCGGCACCTGCAGCAAACGCCTTTGGTCCGGCTCCTGTTATTATTACACCACGAACGTTCCCGTCTTCGTAAACACTCAAAACCGCATTCTTAATATCAGTAAGCGTTTGGATATTCAGTGCGTTAAGTTTTTGCTCTCTGTTAATTGTGATGTAAAAAATCTCGTTTTCTTGTTTGGTTAAAATTGTTTGGTACATAACCTGTGCTGTCATCTAATGTGTAAATTAATGTTAAAGCTTTTGTTTTCCCTTTTCACGGTCGTGCAAGGTTAGTCGTTATCCTGAAATAATGAAATGAAATCTATCATTTTTTTTACACTTAAATTTCTGTTTTTTCCACTGTTATATAGTTTGCTAATTAGCACGTGATTGCAAAACTATCGACAAACTTTTTAATGATTAAAATCAAATAAAAAATTACATTTGTCAACTAAAATTAACATCTATGTTTGGACTAGGCGGATCTGAAATGATCTTAATCATTCTTGCAATTCTTCTGTTATTCGGAGGTAAAAAAATTCCCGAGCTAATGCGTGGTATAGGTCAGGGTATACGCGAATTTAACGATGCTAAAACCAACGTTAAAAAACAAATAGAAGACGGTATGAAGGAAAAAGAAGGCGTAAAAGAAGAGGGTAAAAAGTAAAAACGAACTTGGAGATTTACAACAATTTACTGAGCATACAAAAAGATGTTCTTTCGGGTAAGTTACGCCTAAAAGAGCTTGTTTCGTTTTATATAAACATTATAGAAAAAAACAAGCACCTGAATGCTTTTATTAATGTTTATTCTGAAGAAGCGTTGTCGTTAGCGGATAATATTGAGTCAAAGATTAAATCAAAATCTGCAGGAAAACTTGCTGGAATGGTAATAGGTTTAAATGCTAATATTTGTTATAAAAACCACCCTGTTTCCGCATCATCAAAAGTTTTATCAGGATTTATTTCTACATATTCTTAGGAATTCAAATAATGGGCAAAAACTTTAGCGAAGGCGGCCTCATGTTTTGGGCTAATCATTTTTAATTTAACTGTTTCGGTTTAAAGAAATAGCAATCATTTTTTATGAAATCATTATCTCTGTATTTGTTAGCTTTTTTTTGCTTTTTTAACACTCTTTTTGCACAACAAAAGGCTAGCGAAGATTTATACATTTCTCGATTGGCTTCTTTAAAAATGCAGGTGGAAATTGTATATCACCCTGCTGCTAAAAAATATATTGATGAATATATTGATAACCCCGAAAAAACTCGTGAGTTAATTGGTCTTAGCAAGTTTTACTTACCCATGATTGAGCGTGCTTTAAAAAGCAAGAACCTCCCTGTTGAGCTTAAATATTTACCTCTTGCGGTTTCTGAGCTTAACCCCTCCGCCCAAAACGTTTCTGGTGCTTGTGGAATTTGGATGATGGGATATAACGTATCAAAAATGTACAAGGTGAAGGTAAACTCATTTGTTGACGAACGAAGAGACCCCCTGAAATCTTCAACGGCTGCCGCTGCTCACTTCAAAGATTTGTACAGTATATATAAACAATGGCCTCTTGTTATTGCGGCTTATGGGTGCTCTCCTGTTATGTTAAACAAGTGCATTAGGTCTGCCAACAACAGTGTATATTTTGGCGATGTTTATCCATATATTCCGGATGCAACACGTGATATATACCCAAAATTTATTGCCGCTGTTTACATAATGAATTTTTATAAAGAGCATGGCATTAAACCCGTATACTCTGATTTATACCTTGAAACAGATAGCGTTCTTGTTAACAAGTGGCTTTCGCTTCAGCAAATATCATCAACAATAGATGTGTCACTTGATCATCTGAGGAAACTAAACCCTTCTTTTAAAAAGGATGTGATCCCTTACAATCTTGATGGATATTGGATAAAGCTCCCAAAAAACAAAGGGAAACAATATATTTTACTAAAAGATTCGGTATATAACCCTTTGCCAAGGTCAACTGAATTTTCTCCAGTTGCAATTCAAAAAGATATCACAGATTCGGTTGTTGTTCCTGCCGAAACGAAAAAAACAAAGAACTCCTCATCAGGAGATAGCGGCTTCAATAAAAAGAAAATATCTTATACTGTGAAACGTGGTGAAAAACTCGCTGACATAGCTGATATTTTCGATGTTTCTGTTTCAGAAATAAAAAGCTGGAACAAAATGAAATCATTGTCGGTTACTTCTGGAAAACGAGTAACCATATGGGTAAACGCAAGCAAAACCGGATACTATAAACGAATTAACAGTATGTCGGCTAAGCAGAAAAAGGCTCTGCGCAAAAAAGATTAATCAAACATTTCGCTAGGTTTGGGAACACGGAACACTAAAAAATTTGTCCCGATAAAATTCATCGTAACGTTTACAAAAATCGACAACATATTTGTGACCAAAGTGCCGCGTACTACAACCCAGTTTGCTAGTTCATTTTGTCCAAAATTTGATATACCCTTGGCTATATAAATTTCTGGATGAAAAAAATGGTCGCACGAATAATTAAAGAAAAGATATACGAAAAATGTTACTGCATAAACAATCATGTATTTAATCAGGTAATCTTCTCCTTCTTCTGCCTGATCAACATAGGTCCATATTTTATTTAATGTGAACCCAACAAAAAAACCAAGAATATATCCAATTGCTTTTGATAGTAAATTATACTGGGGAAACTGTAGCATAATTATCCAAAACACAAATAAACTTACAATGGTGCTAGCCACACCAACAAAGCCAAACTTAACAAACTTGTGAAGGGTAGGATATTTGTGAATCCAGTTTCGTAAATATTTAATCCAGTTTAACACTCAACAAAAATAAATTATTCGGTAACACTTTTGTCATCTGTAAAACATTATGCTTGTTTTCGCTATAAAAAAGCGTTTTTGCTACGTGTTGAAACCCTATAAATACCAAGGGTGAACCCTGTTATCATTAATATAAAAATATTTCTATTAATCGGAACATCTGGTGTTGGAGGAATTGAAGGAACTCCGTTTCCCTGGTTTGGGGCCATTTTTTTCTCTGTTGGTGATATTCCAAAATTTATATACCCTCCTGCAATATTGTTTGTTTCCTCATATGGGTTAATTCGTGTTCGTGTTGATTCTGTAATATACAGATCTGTTTCGTCAAAAATGCTTATATAGCCGTCTTCTGGTGCTGTATTTTGGGCACCAGAGTTGAAAACAAAAAACAACCCTGCAATAATTAATGGCAGAATGTATCGGCAAATATATTTTAGCTTTTTGTTTATCATTCTTTTTCTGCTGGTGGTTTTTTGTCTTTTTTTGGCGTTAAAGTGTAAAAATGGTTCCGCAAAATAATTCGTTATCTGTACCCCTTTTTCTGGTTTTTATTTACAGGTTTGGTGTTGTGGCTTTTTTTCAGACAGTGTTTTGTTATTCTTAGTTAACCAGACATAATATTCGGGTTTTACATTCATCTTAACCACAAAAAAAACAAACACGTATTAATATACGGTTAACCTGTGTTTGTTTTTTTGTACCTGTCTTTAAAGGCCTTGCTAGTCAATCGTATAGCATTGTGTTATTCTTTTATGAATTTTGTAAAGGCCTGCTCTCCATTTGGGGAAATACTTTTTAATACATATGCCCCCTCCTCGAGCTCCGATACACTTATTTGAACCGATTTGCTTAAGCCTGTATTGGTTTTTTTAACTGCTTTTCCAAAGATGTCAACAATTTCTATATAGCTGTTTTCTGATGAAACCGCAATATAAATATAGCTTTTTGTAGGGTTTGGCGACACACAAATTGCATTAACCATATTGCTTATTAATACAGAAACAGTGTTTGAAATAATTGCGTCTCCGTTCTTATCAATTTGTTTAAGCCTGTAATAAACATAAGGCGCCTCTGCTATTTTTAACACCGATTTGTCAATGAAATCATAGCTTTTCTTTGTTATTGAGTTTCCTGCTGATTTTATTTCTACAATTTTGCTAAAATTATCCATTGTTGTTCCTCGTTCTAAAACAAACTTTTCACTGTTTTGTTCGGTAGCTGTTGACCAGTAAATATGAACATCTGCCTCGTTTTTTTCTTTTGTTGCATTAAAGTTTAATAGTTTCACCGGTAAACTAGATGGGGTTGAAATAACAATATAGAACCTGTTTCTTCCGCTAGACAAGGGGTTGCTTGTAATTGTAAATGAATAATTGGAAACCGTTTTAAGGTCTGTCGAAACGTTTAAAAAAGCATCTTCCAGTGTTATTTGTTTTGCCGGATCAACTGAACTGATGTTATCAAACGAAACAGAATATGTACCTGCGCTTGCATATGCAAAAAGCTTAAAGGTGTCTTGTAAACTTGATAATGGTTCTGTCTGGCTATATTGTAATTCCGTGGTGTCATCTACCAACACACCAAAATTAATGGCGCTATTATAAAACTTTAACGCATCCTCGTTTACATCAAAACCTTTTGATGCACTGTTTGAAAATTCAATCCAAGCAACATCAGAGTTTACCGAATCTTTTATCATCCTCATTCCTATAATTCTGTTAGCAGATTTAAAGTATCCCGCTGTTGCACTTGTTTTAGCTGCTTCTGTAAACGTAATACTTGGTGATGATGCTGTTGCTTGAACAAAAAAACCTTGTCCGGATGCAATTGGCGTAGTTCCATTGTTCGACACATAGCTTCCTGTGGTTGGGTCGTATAAATAGTAAAAACTTGAAAGATTTGTTTTGGTTAGTCCACTCCAACTGATCGAAGATGCATAAGGGTTGCCAATAAAATTCCACCCATCACTAGCCGAAACACCTGTATTTGTATAGGTTAACGCAGGGGATACGCTCCCCTTTTTGAGAGGGCCCACAAAATCTAGTGTAGTACTATTTTGCGACAAGAATGGCGGTGTATACCAAGCCGGAGAAGCCAACGTTCTGTCTCCCCTCACAAAAACATATAACCCTTTTCCAGGATCTGCTGTGTTGGAAATTGCACTCACCCCTTTCCATCCCCTTCCTGTTCCTGTTGTTGTTTCTTGATATGTATAGCCGGTATAACTATTTGCCGTTGAGTTGTCGAATCCATTTGTTGAGCCACCAGGACCTGTGAAATAAATATTATCTATTAATTGCGAATAGGTAAAGCTGGTTGTTGGGGTTGATAACATCCTATATCTTCTTGTGCCAGATGGAACATAACGTTGAACAACAACATTTCCTGTAATATCTGAAGAAGCGGTTATTGCGGCAACCGCTGCTGTTGCCGTTGCGTTTGAAACCAAAACCAAATACCCACCAGAGGCAAGTGTTCCTGCTGTTGGTGTTAGTGTTCCTGTAACCTGAAGAGTGTTTCCAAGAGTTATCGTTTGTGTGTTTCTGTTTATTGTCAGGTTTTGTAACCTATTTGTAGTTCCCGAAGTTGTTTGGTCAAAATATAAAGTTCCGAATGAACCACTCCCCGAAATAGTAAGATTTGAACTGATTCCGTTAGCTTGAATTGAATATGTTGCCGAGCCCATAAAACTCCCGCCCAACGTAAGTGTGTTTGCCCCAATTGCAATCTTACCTCCTGTTAATGTTAATGGAGCGCTTATCGTTACGCTAGTTGGAATTGTTATAGTCCCTGTATTTGCATTAATAATACCACCAGAGGAAACGAAAGGTGTCACCCACTCAGACCCAGCTGTTCTGTCTGTAGTTGTATAATATTGTAGTGTTGCCGATGATCCGTAAGTTGGTGCTGCAGATACTGTTGCTGTTCCTGCCAATGAAAGAGTTCCGTTAACCGTTGTTGTGGCTGTTGTTATCGCTTTAGTTCCACTTCCTGCTAATGTAAGGTTGTTATATGTTCCAGTTGAAACCGTCTGTGCTACGCCATCAAACTGAATTGTTCCACCCCATGTTTTACCTGTTGGAATTGCTGTTCCTGTATTTTGTGTTCTAATGGTACCGCTATTTGTAATTGTAGCTAATGAACCTGTAAGCGTATTTGTTCCTAAATTAAATGTACCGCCAACCGTGGTTGTTAGTATTCCTGAAACAACAATGTTTCCAGCAGCTGTTTGCGTTCCGCTTGTGTTTGCTAGGGTTAGGTTCGTATATGTTGTTGCTGCGATTGTTTGCCCACCTGTTGTGTTGTTGTAGTTAATTGTACTTGAGCCCGCTGTAAAGGTTCCGCTATTCAAGATATTGCCACTAATTGTTAGGTCATAATTATTCGTTCTTAAAGTTGCTCCGCTGTTAATAGTGATATTTGTATTAACAACCTCTGCCGAATTCATCGAGATTGCACCTGTATTTGTTATAGTTATTCCCCCTGTTCCAGAAAAATTTGACACCCATTCAACACCCGTTGTTCTTGCTGTTGCGGTATTATATTGCAGTGTAGCCCCAGCACCGAAAGTGATTGCTACTGAAATTGTTGCCGTGCCTTCCATCGATAAAACTCCATTAACAGTTACACCTGTTGTGGTTACCACACCACTTCCTGTTATTGTTAAGTTTGTGTATGTCCCTGGGTCAATTACACTTGACCCAATAACTGTTCCCGCACCACTAATTGTTCCGTTGTTTACAACACTTCCCCCCGTTCCGTTTAATGTAACCCCAGAAGAGATGTTTAGTGTTCCACCTGAATTAACAGTAAAATTATAGCCATTAATCAAGGTCAGGCTGCTACTAAGTGTTAGCGTTGCTCCACTAGCTACTGTAATTGGAAACCTTGATGAGCCCGAATTAAACGTTCCGCCTGTTTGGTTAAAGGTTGATGTTGTTCCTGTAAAAGTAATTTGACAGCTAGCGCCACTTTGAGCTGTTGATGTATTAAACGTTCCGCCTGTTTGCGTATAATTCCCGCCAATATTTATAACAACACTACCATTTGCTGTTCCTCCATTATTGTTTCCATCAACCGTTCCTCCATTAATTATTAGGTCTCCGTTTATTGTAATCGTTGGATCAAATATTTGTCCGGATAGGCGGAAATAAAGTATGCTAGAACCTGTACTATTAATTGTAAAGTTTCCTGCAATAATTGTTGTTGCGGTAGCTGCGAAAAGATCAACAGCACCCGTTTGTCCCATACAGTTATAGGATACATTTCCATATGTCTGTCCTGAAAATGTTGCGATGTTCACGGCTCCAACAAATCCTGTTATATTACAATTAGATGTTGCCGCCCAAGTTGCTGTTGGAAAATCATCTTTTGATCCTGTGTGGTTATATGTTCCGTTTACGGTCATTGTTCCGGTTATGTTTCCTGTGCTACCATTGTTATAGGTCCCATTTACAGTAATTGTTGTTGCGCTAACGGTAAATGTGCTTGCTGTTGTTAATGCTGCGCCAGAGCTAATAGTTAATACGCCCAACGCTTTTGTGTTTACGTTTAGACTAACTGTGTACCCGTTTTCAATTGTTACATTGTCTCCGGCCACAGGCACAGCCGCCCCTGCAACTCCGCCTGATGTTGTCGACCATGTTGATGTCGAATTCCAGTTACCCGAAGCAACCGAAAAACGGCTAGCAGCTGAGGCAAAATTAGCGGCCATTATCATCAATATAATTAGCAAAAATTTAGTGTGCTTTGTGTTAATCATACCTGTGTTTACAAAATTTGTTCTTGTAGTTTTCCTATAAACAGAAAACAACCTTTTGGCCAACAAAAAGAGGCCGTTTTTTTTAGGCTTTTTTTCTTCGAATAAATATATGTTTTCCATGATATTATGGTTTAAATACAAAAACAAAGATATTTATTAATAAACAAAACGTATGGCTGTTTACAGAAATAAGCGGCTGATTATTGCGAATGGCTGTATTTTTATCTGAACGGTGTTTTGCTGTGTTTTTCGAAATCGAAACGCTTAATTTGTGCCTTATGCTGTTGCTCTTTTAAACTAGTCCTTGGTCGGCAAAACTGTAATAAGAAGATTCGGTAATAATAATGTGGTCAATAACCCCAATATCCAAAAGCTTTCCTGCGCTTTTTAATTTTTGTGTTATTGTTTCGTCTTCCCTACTTGGGTTAGGGTTTCCTGACGGGTGGTTATGACAAAGAGCAATGGATGACGCCAGTTCGTCAACTGCACTTTTAAAAACTATTTTAGGGTCTACAACAGTCCCGCTTACACCACCCTCGCTTATTCTTTTGCTTCCAATTATTTTATTTGCTCGGTTTAAATATAAAACCCAAAACTCTTCATGCTTTGAATCTGCAAGAATCGGATGAAAATATTCGAAAATATCTTTGCTTGTCCTTATTTGTTTTTTTTCGTGAACCAACTCTTCTTTTCTTCTTCTTCCTAATTCGATTGCCGCTAAAATCTTAATCGCTTTTACAGAACCAATACCGTTTATTTTCTTTAAATCGCTTACCGCTGTTTTTCCTAATTCTGACAGCTTGTTTGAAACTGACGACAATATTTTCTGTGCTACATCAACAGCCGACTCGTTGGCGTTGCCTGTGGAAATAAGTATTGCGATTAATTCGGCATCACTAAGAGCTGAACGCCCTTTTTGTAAAAATTTTTCTCTAGGCTTGTCGTCTTCTGCCCATTTGGATATTGGTAGATTATTACCTGTTTCATAGTTCATAATCAAATTTATAACTTTTTTTCTTTCTGTCAAACTCATTTTATTAATCTTGCGGCATGCAATTTTCACACATAAAAAAACTACTTGAAAACGGTGAATCGGAAACCCTCGATTATAAAAAAACCATTTCTTCTGCGGCAAAAATTGCAAAAACATTCTCTGCGTTTGCTAATCATAAAGGGGGGCGTTTATTAGTTGGGGTTACCGATAATAAAATAATTTCTGGTGTAAAAAGCGAAGACGAAAAACACATGTTAGATACGGCTGGACTGTTTTTTTGTAAACCACAAATTAAGGTTGAAATAATTGAGTGGGAAATTGGAAAGAAAACATTGCTGGAGGCTGTTATTCCCCAAGGTTTAGAAAAACCCTACTATGCAAAAGATGAAAACAATAAGTGGTGGGTTTATGTTCGGGTGGGTGACCAAACGTTGCTTGCCAGTAAAATTATTGTTGATGTGTTAAGGCGAAACACACAGAAGCGGGGCGCCTTAATAAAATATTCTAAACACGAGGGTGTATTGTTGAAACACCTAGAAAAAAACGAACCCTTGATGTTAAAGGATATTTGTAAGTTGTTGGATATTTCAAGGTGGCAAGCACAAAAAATTTTAGTAAACCTGTTAAGTGCTCGAATCATTCGTTCTTACACAACAGAGAAGGGTGAATTTTTTACCACAATTTAATTTTTTCTTGTTTCGGTTTTCAACTTCCAACTTCTCCTTTTACATTCGCATGTGTGAATAGAAAACTGTTTCTTATCATGATTAATATTAATTGAAATGAAAGTTGGTGTAGTTATTTTTCTTGGGTCAAACTGTGATCGTGACGCTATTTATGCGTTCAAAAATATTTTTGGTTTCGAAACGGTTGAGCTTTTTCACAAAGATCACGATCTTCAAAACTGTGATTTAATTTTTCTTCCCGGAGGGTTTTCATATGGCGACTACCTCAGAAGTGGTGCGATAGCTCGCTTTTCCCCCATTATGCAAAACGTAATTGAATTTGCAAATAATGGTGGTAAACTGTTTGGTGTTTGTAATGGGTTTCAAATCTTGTGTGAGTCTCATTTGCTACCAGGTGCATTATTACATAACGACCACCAAAAGTTCAACTGTAAAAATGTGTTTATTAAAACACAAACAAACAACTCATTAATTACATCAAGCATAACTTTAAATAAAGCCCTTAAAATACCTGTTGCCCATGGAGAGGGGCGCTTTTATTGTGATGAAAAAACACTAGAATCGCTTACTACCAACGACCAAATTTTGTTTCGTTATTGTGACGAAAATGGTGTTGTTTCTGATACACCAAACCCAAACGGGTCTCTTCAAAATATTGCAGGAATTTGTAATGAAAACAGAAACGTGTTTGGAATGATGCCTCACCCCGAAAGAGCTGTTGATGACAATATTTACAACACTGATGGCCGACTGTTGTTTGAGAGTATTTTGAGCGTTGTAAAATCTTCATTATAACATATACTAAGTAGCAAATGATATATATTTGCCCATAATATGACAGAAAGAAGAGTTCGCGTTAGGTTTGCTCCAAGCCCTACAGGACCACTACACATAGGTGGTGTTCGCACAGCTTTATATAATTATCTTTTTGCAAAAAAACACGATGGAGATTTTATTCTTCGCATAGAAGATACTGACCAAGGTCGCTTTGTTCAAGGTTCTGAAGAGTATATTGTTGAATCTCTTAAATGGTGTGGTATTTTAGCAAATGAAGGAATTGGCTTTGGTGATGGCGCCTATGCGCCTTATCGTCAAAGCGAAAGAAAAGAAATGTATAGGCACTATGCGATGCAATTGGTGAATGATGGCAATGCTTATTACGCTTTTGATACTCCTGAAGAATTGGAAACGATGCGCATGGGTTTAACTGCTTCCGGCAAGGATCCAAAATATGATGCAGTAACTCGCAACTCAATGAAAAATTCGCTTACTCTTTCGCAAGATGAAGTGAAAAAAAAAGTGGATAGCGGTGAACATTTTGTGATACGATTAAAATTACCCGAGAACGAAACGGTTGAGCTCACCGATATGATTCGCGGAAAAGTGAGTTTCAATTCTTCACAACTCGATGATAAGGTTTTGTTCAAAAGTGATGGAATGCCAACATATCATTTGGCGAATGTGGTAGATGATTATTTGATGAAAATAACACATGTGATTCGTGGCGAAGAGTGGTTGCCATCGGCTCCTTTGCACGTATTGTTATATCGTTATTTTGGCTGGGAAGATGTGATGCCAAATTTTTCGCATTTACCGCTTTTGTTAAAACCCGAAGGAAATGGAAAATTAAGTAAACGTGATGGAGATAAATTAGGATTTCCTGTTTTCCCTTTGCAGTGGCAAGATCCAATCACAAAAGAAATTTCGAGTGGTTACCGTGAGGCCGGTTATTTTCCTGAAGCGGTTGTAAATCTTCTAGCATTTTTAGGCTGGAACCCGGGAACTGAGCAAGAAATATTTTCGCTGGAAGAATTGACTCAGGCTTTTTCGTTTGAACATATTCATAAAGCCGGAGCTCATTTTAATCCTGAAAAAGCAAAATGGTTCAACCAACAATATCTTCATAAAAAAAGCATTGATGAACTTGTTCAAATTTTTACCCCCATATTGAATGAACATTTGAAAAATAATTCAATTGAAACTAAAGACAGAAATTTTATTGAAGCAGTTTGTTTAC
>Ga0194047_10000211_pt1 | contig 39689 bp, 36 predicted proteins | sample JunL225m_MetaG_2_FD_160070 | JGI IMG/M metagenome (GOLD analysis project Ga0194047, IMG submission 160070) | Anoxic zone freshwater microbial communities from boreal shield lake in IISD Experimental Lakes Area, Ontario, Canada - Jun2016-L221-5m | ecosystem: Environmental > Aquatic > Freshwater... | reverse complement strand
CACTGTGAATTAGTAATTCATTTAAAGAGTTAGGGCTAATATTAGGATAAAGTGGAACTGAAACACAACCAGCCATCATAATGGCCAAATCTGCCATCACCCAATAAGCACAGTTTTTACTGAGTATGGCAATTTTATCTCCTTCATGTATACCCATTGCATGGATAGCGTTAACCATTTTTCTTATTTCTTCACCTGCAGATTGCCAGGTAAAATTCTGGTACACCTGATTAACTGGCTCCGATAAAAATAAATTCTGGGCTTTAGATTGCTCAAATCTGCAAAAGCTATCAATAATGGATGGTGGTGGGGTTACACTCATAAAACTTCTGATTCAAATAAATTGTAAATGTGAAAGACCTAGTTCAGGATATTTTCCCTTAACCGTGGCAAAATAATGAATGATTTTTTTGAAGTCGGCCGCTTCATCATTGCTAGTAAAGAAAGGTTCTTCAATCCTTATTTCTTTATTTGCAAAATCAAAAGCCACCATCACAATGGGCACATTTGCTTTTTGTGCGATATAATAGAACCCAGTCCTGAGGCGCTCCACTTTTTTGCGAGTGCCTTCTGGAGAGAGTGCTAATAAAAACTCGGAATTTTCATTGAACAGGTCCACAGCCTGATCTACCATATTTTTTTTGCTAAACCTATCAACAGGATGACCACCGAAATGGCGCAGCAGAAAACCGGTTGGACCCTTGAAGAGTTCTTGTTTCCCGAAAAATTGTAAGGATTTTAATCTAAGAATACTTCTTGCTGCAAGGCCTATAAATAGATCGTCTACGCATGTATGAGGTGCAACTATAATAACAGCCTTTGGGGTGTTAATAGGAAAAGGGACCCTTATTTTCCATCCAATAAGGCGAAAATAGAGTTTCCATAGAAATCTCATAAGCAGCAATCTTTGAATAACAAGTTAAGATTTGCTTTTGATTTTGCAATACAAAAAAAATCATCAAATATGATGAAAATGTACAATTTTATATTAGTTTACACTTTAACCCTAAAACCCCCACTATGGCTAATTTCAGAGGCTTTATCGGCTCAGAGCTGTTGGCTATAAAACAACACTTGGCTTCTATCAAAAGCGCTATACCCAATAAAGTGAAATTAGCTCCCACAGAAAGAAGGAGCTTGTTTAAGTTGCATCATAAAAGAAGAGACTTTGCTGTAAAAGCAATTGCATTGATGCGAAAGAGCCCAAGTTCTGCACCAAGTTATGTTGATATCCAAGCTTGTAATAATTATATGTTATTATATGAGCAATACACCGAATTGATGGTGGAGGTGGAAGCTGTAAAACGCCAATTGGAAGATGCTCGTTTATTAGTGGGTCATGAAATTTTAAAACAGACTCGTTCTTATTTTCAGAATGCGAAGAATGGGGCCGATATTGGTGATCTTCACTTTGAGAAAATTTTTATTTCACTAAAACCCTTTTATGCTGTTGGCAGAAATAGTAAAAAATTAGAAGAGGAACGAGAACAAGCAACAAGTTAATCCCTGAATCAGCGCTTTTATCTATAAAAAATGAACAAATATTTTAGAATTGATAAGATAAGCAGAAAAAAACTCTACTGGATCTTCCAGACCTGTGGGTGGATTGCCATGTTGTTATATGAGCTGATTAATTATATAGGACTTGGTTTCTTTACTGTTCCCGATTTTTTATCCTTGATGGGTCTGACTGTAATTGCCATGCTATTCACGCATTTTTACAGGTATATTATTAATCATTCCAATTTTAATGGACAATCCTATTTCATTCAATTCTTTTGGATGCTGGTGAGTTGGATTGTTTTGTCAATAATTATTCCATTAACTGGCACTATTCTATACCATTTCATCAATCATAAAGTAAAACTGAATTATTTTAATTTAACTTTTTTTATGAATGTGATAAACTGGAGCCGATATCTTGCGGTCTGGTTATTGATGTATCATATTTCTAAATTCTTGTATTATAAGTCAAGGGCCGACTTACGTCAATTGCATACTGTGCTTGAACTTCAGACCGCACAATTAGAAATATTGCGGTTGCAATTAAATCCACATTTTTTATTTAACGCACTTAACAGCATTCGTTCTTTGATTATCACTGATGGAGAGCAAGCAAGAAATGCAACCACTTTATTATCGCAATTATTGCGCCATACTTTGAACTATGAAAAACAAAGTTTTATATCTCTTCAACAGGAATCAGAAATTGTAAAAGATTATTTAGCACTGGAGAAAATTAGATTTGAAGAAAGGTTAGAATATTGTGTAGATATTGAACCAGAATTATTTGATGTAACTGTGCCACCGAGTATATTATTGACACTTGCAGAAAATGCCATTAAACATGGCATCAATAAATTGGTAAAAGGGGGATCAATTGTGGTAGAAGTTAAAAAGATGGAAAACCATGTCTTTATCATGGTAACCAATAGTGGTAAGATAACGGTGAACGAAGATAAAAGCAGACTGGGCATTGGAATTTCAAATTTAAATAAGCGGCTTAAATTATTTTATCCATCACATCCGGAGTTGATTTTGCAACAGGTAAAAGATGACAGGGTTGCAGCGAGTATACAATTACCAATTGAACATAGTAATTAATTGATTTTTCTACAAGGATATTTGTTTAAATTGTTTCTTTGCACGAAACCGAACTTATGATCCATTCTTCCAACAAGATCATTATTATTACAGCTCCTTCTGGAGCAGGCAAGTCTACTATCACGCATTATTTATTGAATAAATATCCTCAGTTATCGTTTTCTATCTCTGCAGCTACAAGAAACCCTCGTGGTAAAGAACAGGATGGAGTGGATTATTATTTTTTAAGTGAGGAAGCGTTCAAACAAAAGATACATGAAGATGCTTTCTTGGAATGGGAGATGGTTTATGAGGGAAAGTATTATGGTACACTTAAATCAGAATTAGATCGTATCTGGGCTGTGGGGAAAGTTCCAATGCTTGATATTGATGTGAAAGGTGCTATACATGTTCAACAACAGTTTGAAGAGAATTGTCTTTCAATCTTTATTGAACCCCCATCAGTAGAGGAGTTGCGCAAAAGATTAGAAAGTAGGGGTACCGAAACCCCTGAAAGCTTAGCCACCAGAATCAATAAAGCAAGCTATGAGATTTCTTTTAACCATCGGTTTAGCAAAACAATCGTGAACGATGAACTGCATAAAGCTTGTGAGGAAGCAGAAGTAGTTATAAAAGATTTCTTAGGTTGGTAAGTATGTTTTGCTGAAATTTATTGTCTAACATTTTTACTATGCCATTTACAAACAGAACTATTTTAATTACAGGTGCCAGCAGAGGAATCGGCAAAGCAATGGCAATTCGCCTAGCTAAGGAAGGAGCAAATATTATCATTGCAGCTAAAAGCGTAGATGAAGATCCAAGATTAGGAGGCACCATCTACTCCGCTGCTGCAGAAGTAGAAGCCGCAGGTGGTAAGGCTTTGGCAGTTCAAGTAGACATCAGAAATGAGGAACAGATACAAAGTATGGTGCAGCAAGCTGTTGATAAATTCGGGGGCATTGATGTGGTTATTAATAATGCATCTGCTATATCATTAACTGCAACAGAGCAAACGGAATCCAAACGTTTCGATTTAATGCAAAGTATTAATGTGAGAGGTACATTTTTAGTAGTAAAGCATTGTCTACCCTATTTACGTAAAGGGAAAAATCCTCATATCATCACTTTGTCACCCCCAGTAAATCTAAATCCTAAATGGATGGGTGGACATATTGCATATACCATCACAAAATTCAATATGAGTATGTTAGCCTTGGGTTGGGCTGCAGAATTTAAGGGTGCAGGCATTGCCTCAAATGCATTGTGGCCAAGAACCACTATTGATACGGCGGCTGTTAGAAATTTATTAGGTGGAGAAACATTGGCTAAAATGAGCAGAACTCCAGAAATCATTGCTGATGCCGTATATTTTATTTTAAAGAAAAATGCATCACAATGCACTGGCAATACTTTTATTGATGAAGAAGTTTTGGCAGGTGAGGGCATTACAGATCTGGAAAAATATTCTGTTGTTCCAGGGGCCCATTTATATACCGACTTATTCGTTTAAACATTATCTATTTATGAGCACAAAAAAGATTGTTACTGCAAGCGCTCTATGCCTTGCAACAGGATTATTATTTGCACAGAAAGCAAAATCGAAATCTGCAGTTGTGAATACTGTTGATATTTTAAAAACGCAAGCTATACAAGATATTCAGTCAGGCTATAGTGGATATAAAAATGTGGCATTGCAAATTTGGAGTTATGCTGAAGTGGGTTATAAGGAAACTAAGAGTTCTTCTTTGCTTCAACAAACTTTGAAAGATGCAGGCTTTTCTGTTCAGGCAGGCGTTGCTGAAATTCCAACGGCATTCGTAGCTACCTATGGTTCCGGAAAACCAGTGATTGGTATATTGGCTGAGTACGATGCCTTACCGGGTCTGGCTCAAAATGCAGTTCCTGAAAAATCTGGAATAGCAGGAAAAGATGCGGGACATGGATGCGGTCATAATTTGTTTGGTACTGCCTCTGTAGCAGCGGGCATTGAAATCAAACAATTGATTGAATCGAAAAAGTTTACTGGTACTATTAAAGTATTTGGATGCCCTGCAGAAGAAGGTGGTAGTGGTAAAGTATATATGGTACGTGCAGGTTTATTTAATGATGTTGATGTTGCTGTTCATTGGCATCCCGGAGATGCTAATGAAGTTACCATGATCAGTGCACTTTCAAATACCTCTGCTAAATTTCGCTTTCATGGTTTATCGGCCCACGCTTCTATGTCGCCCGAAAGAGGCCGCTCTGCTTTGGATGCTGTGGAATCAATGGACTATATGGCAAATATGATGCGTGAACATATTCCTCAAGAAACCAGAATACATTATGTGATTACAAATGGAGGTAAAGCTCCGAATGTGGTGCCGGATTATGCAGAAGTATTTTATTATGTACGTCATCCTCAAAGAGATCAGGTAGTTTCTATATTTGAGCGTTTAGTAAAAACTGCGAAAGGTGCAGCTTTAGGAACTGAAACTACTATGGACTATGAGATCATTGGCGGAACACACGACCTTTTGATCAATCAAACATTGGGTGAAGCCATGCAAGTGAATCTTGAAAAAGTTGGCGGCGTTACTTATACCGATGATGAAATTGCTTTTGGAAAAAAATTGCAATCTAGTTTTACTTTTAAAGCACCTGCGATAGAGAAAGCAGCAAGTATCGAGCTTTTGAAAAAAACAACGGATAAGCAAGTAGGACAGGGTTCAACAGATGTTGGAGATGTAAGTTATGCAGTTCCAACTGTTGGTTTATCAGCAGCTACATGGATACCAGGAACACCGGCTCATAGCTGGCAAGCAGTTGCCTGTGATGGTACAGAAATTGGAACAAAAGGGATGATGGTAGCAGCTAAGACAATGGCTTTGACAGCAATTGACCTGTATACAAATCCTGCATTGATTCAAAAAGCAAAAGACGAATTTAAAATTTCCAAAGGCGATTATCAATACAAAGCTTTGTTAGGTGATAGGAAGCCGGCTTTGAATTATAGGGATTAATTAAAAAGTAAAAATTCAAAAGTAAAAAGAAGAGTGAAGAGTGAAGAGTGAAGAGTGAAGAGTGAAGAGTGAAGAGTGAAGAGTGAAGAGTGAAGAGTGAAGAGTGAAGAGTGAAGAGTGAAGAGTGAAGAGTGAAGAAGGGTTGGGTTTAAAAAAGTTTCCCCTCCATCGCATGCGATGGAGGGGATGCTGATGCCGGACTCGGCATACAGCTGGGGTGGTTGATGACTTACAGAAAATGTAACTCTAAAAAAGTTTATTTTTTGTTGAAATCACCACCATAAACTAAGATCAATTTACCAGGCTTAATGTATTTAACCAAAGCCTGATTTACTGCTGTTAATTTTAGTGAAGTAACTTTTTTCTCCAAATCGGTATACCAAGTTAGATCGCGATTAATATTGAGATAAGTCTCTAATAAATTTGCAAGCTGTCCATCAACACCCAGTGTGATCTTACGACCTTGCAACCAACTGTCTGTTGATTTCTTTAACTCATCTTCTGTAAAGCCCTTATCGATTGCTTTATTAATTTCTTCTTTTAAAGCACTGTCTAAACGATTTTTATAAATTGGATTGAAGATGGCATAAACACCCCATTGTGCAGTTTTGTCTACACTAGATGCCTGAAAGAAAGACCCAGCTCCATAACTCATTCCTTCGTTTTCTCTTAATCGCTTAGGGATACGAGATGATAGAAACGCACCACCACCCAATAACTCATCCGCCATTGTTAATGCAGGGAAATCCGCATCTGCATCATCCATTGGAATATTCATAAATCCTAACGCCATAGCGTTTGCTTTATCAGGGGTTAAAATGGTTTCATCACTTCCTGCTACATCAAAATATTGACGAGGTATTCTTGTGTAGTTTGTTTTTGAAACCCATGATTGAAAAACATTACTGATAGCTTTATCTGCATCTTCGGGAAGAAAATCACCAACTAATGCACCGGTTCCATTATTTGCTCCATAATGACTATTATAGAATTCCTCTAAATCTGTTCTCTTTAATTGATTTAAAGCAGCGGTTTCTTCATCTGCATCCATCGTATGATAGATACTCCCTTTTGGATACCGTTCTGATTTTTGAGAAGCTAAAATCGAAGCCCGATATTGAGGATCATTTCTGTTGGCATCCAGAGAAGCTTTATTTTGAGCAACTAGTTTTTCTAATTCATTTTGATCGAATGATGGATTACTGATGATCTCTTTAACCAGATTCATACAAGCATTGAAGTGTGGCTTGTCTGTATTGATACCAATATTCACCACTTGTCCGCTTCCTGAAATACTAATTTGTGATTTTATTTTATCCAGCGAATCATTTAACTGTTTTTTATTCAGGGTCTTTGTACCATTACGTAACATAGAAGCTGAAATACTGATAATGACATCTTTGTTTTCTAAACTCTTTTCATTTCCAATACGCAGTTTAAAGTTCCCAATGATTTTCTCACCCTTTGCTGGTTTTTTCAACAAAGCATATTTAAAACCATTTGATAACTTTTTATACTGTGTGTTCTTTTTGATATTTGCAACACTGGTTTCGAAAGTTTCTGTTTGTTTTTTAACTTCTTTGCCCTTGTAGTCTTTTACTAATGCAGTTATATCGCCAACATCAGCCACTTTAACGCGGTCAGGATTTTTATCTGGAATAAATATTCCCCAAGTTCTATTGGATGGTTTATAATAATTCTTCGCAAAGTTTTGTACTTCAGCAAGAGTTAATTTTTCAACCCTATCCCGATTGATAAAAAATAATCTCCAATCCCCCGCACCTATTGCTTCTGTTAGATTAATACATAAGCTGATAGTATTGTTGGTGGTATTCTCTGTTCTTTTAATCAATGCGTTCTTTGCTCTTTCTAATTCCTCTGCGGTAATTGTTGTTTTACCAAGATTATCAAGTGTTGAAAGGAAAACAGTTTTCGCTGAATCAATACTTTTTTCTTTAGGAATTTCTGCTTGTAAATAAGTGAAGCCAGGATCTTTTAAGGCCAATAATTCTTGATCAACTCTGGTTGCTAATTTTTTCTCCACCATCGCTTTATAGAGTATTCCAGATGGGTTATTAGTAAGAATGTTTAGTAAAGCCTGGTTAGCTGCATAGTCAATATCAGAATAAGCTGCTGTATGATACATCATACCCATGTATTGAATATCTCCAACTCGCTTTAATTCTACATAACGTTCACCATCCTGAACTGGTTCCACAGTATAGGTAGGTTGTAAAACCCTTGTTGGTTTAGGGATATTACTATAAAATTGTTGAATCCAGGCAAGGGCTTTTGCTTCATCAAATTTACCTGCCACCATTAATACTGCATTATCTGGTTGGTAGTATTTTTTATAGAAGGCACGTAAATTATCAACAGGAACTCTTTCTATATCTTCCTTGCTGCCAATGGTTGATTTACCATAGTTGTGCCATAAATATCCACTTGCAATAATGCGTTCTTCCAATACTGATCCAGGGTCGTTTTCTCCGGCTTCAAATTCATTTCTTACTACACTAAATTCAGTTTTTAATTCATCCTTCAAAATCTGACTATTCACCATACGATCAGATTCCATATCCAATGCCCATTTTAAATTATCATCACTTGCTGGAAGTACTTCATAATAATTGGTTCTATCGTACCAGGTTGTTCCATTTGCTTCTGCTCCTTTGTCGGCAATAGTTGTTTTGATGTCCTTATATCTTTTGGAGGTTTTAAACATCATGTGTTCGAGTAAATGCGCCATACCGCTTTCTCCATAACCTTCGTGGCGAGAGCCTACCAGATAAACGATATTTACAACTACGTTGTTCTGTGAATTATCGGGTAGTAATAAAACACGCAAACCATTCTGTAGTTTGTATTCTTTAATTCCTTCTACTTGTGTTACTAACTGTGGTGCAGCACCAGCAGCTTTTGGAGCCTGACTATTTACAGCATAAATAAAAGTAAACAGGCATAAAATGACGGATGAAATTTTGTGCATAGTATTCGGTTTTTAATAAAAAGAAACCCCACAAAAGAATTCTAATGTGGGGTTATCAAATGTATTAAGAAAAAACTATTATGTCAACAGGTATTTGTTTAAAAACTGTTAGGGTTGTTGAACGGTATTAATATCTGAATTGTTATTTTCTGGGCGCATTTGCGGAAACAGTAATACATCCTGAATAGATACCTGATTCGTCATCATCATGCATAGGCGATCGATACCAATACCGATACCCGATGTTGGTGGCATACCATATTCTAACGCTCTTAAAAAATCATAATCTATAAACATAGCCTCATCATCTCCTCTTTCCATCAGTTTCGCTTGTTCTTCAAACCTTTCACGTTGATCAATTGGATCATTTAACTCAGAATAGGCATTGGCAATTTCTTTGCCATTTACCATCAGTTCAAATCTTTCAACTAATCCTGGTTTAGTTCTGTGTTTTTTTGTAAGCGGACTCATCTCAACCGGATAGTCGATGATGAATGTAGGTTGTATATAAGTATGTTCACTTGTTTCTCCGAATAATTCATCGATCAATTTACCCTTTCCGATATTGTTGGGTACTGAGATATTCAATTGTTTGCACACATCTCTTAATCCTGTTTCATCCATTCCACTAACATCGATGCCGGTATTTTCTTTGATGGCATCTAAAATGCTAATGCGTCTATATGGAGCTTTGAAGTTGATAATCTTATCACCCAATACCACATCTGTTGTTCCATGTAAACTCAAAGCAATTTTTTCAAATAATTGCTCTGTTGTTTCCATCATCCAGAAATAGTCTTTATAAGCAGTATACCATTCTAACACAGTGAATTCTGGATTATGTGTGCGGTCCATTCCTTCATTACGAAAGTTTCTGCTAAACTCATATACCCAGTCAAAGCCACCTACAATCAGGCGTTTCAGGTATAATTCATTTGCAATACGAAGGTATAATGGAATGTCTAGGGCATTATGATGTGAAATAAACGGACGAGCAGCAGCACCACCTGGAATACTTTGTAACACAGGAGTGTCCACTTCTAAAGCGCCTTGAGCGTTTAGGAATTCGCGAATGGTGTTTACCAGTTTGGTTCTTTTTACGAAAGTTTCTCTTACTTCTGGATTTATGATCAGGTCTGCATAACGTTGGCGATAGCGGAATTCAGGATCTGTTACAGCGTCGAATACATTTCCTTCCTCATCTCTCTTAACCACTGGAAGGGGCTTTAAAGATTTAGTAAGAAGGGTTAAAGTCTGTGCATGTATAGAAGTTTCACCGGTTTTAGTAATGAAGCCAAAACCAGTAACGCCAATGATATCACCCAGATCAAGGCCTGTTTTAATTACTATATCCCATAAGGTCTTGTCTTCTTCCGGACAAACATCATCCCTTTTCACATATAGCTGTATAATGCCCTTGCTATCTTGAATTTTAATAAAAAGGACTTTACCCTTATCATTGATACTCATGATCCGGCCTGCCACACAAACCTGTGCAAACTGCTCTTTGGTTTCTTCTGAATAGTTTTCTTTAATATCGATGGAATAGTGAGAAACCGGGTAAAGGGCTGCAGGAAATGGATCGATTCCTGCTTCTTGCATTTTCGTCAATTTTTCGCGACGGATAATTTCTTGTTCTGACAAGTGGGATAAACTCATATTAATAATTGCTTAGAGCGAGCAAAATTAACGCTTGTTGAGCAGGTTGACAAGGGGTATCAAATATTAAGGATCAAGTATTATTTGTTCAGACTGAGTTTTTGGTAGATCTCAACTTCTGATAATGCAATCATTTCTCCGGGTTGCATATTATTTAGACGAACGTCTTCGATACTATTTCTAATTAAACGCAAAGTAGGGAATCCAACTTTTGCAGTCATTTTTCTTACCTGTCTATTTTTTCCTTCAGTTAATATCAATTCAATCCAAGGTGCTGGAATTTCTTTTCTAAATCGGATGGGTGGATTTCGATCTGGAATGATAGGATCTGTTTTAAATATTTTTGCAATTGCTTTTTTGGTGTGATAAATTTTTCCATCGAGATTGATATCAACTCCATTTGATAATTCTGCAATTGCTTTTTCATTGATGGCGCCGTCTACTTGTACCCAATAACTTCGTTGATGTAAAAATGTAGGATGTAATAATCGATGATTTAATTGTTTATCGTTCGTGAGTAAAAGCAATCCTTCACTATCAAAATCCAACCTTCCAACTGGGTATATATCTTTGGGCACATCGAAAAAATCGGCTAAAGTTTGTTTGCCTTCTTCTGGTGAAAACTGAGAAAGTACTTGGTAAGGTTTGTATATTTTGAAGTAGTAATTCATAAAAAACAAAAGTCCCGCAGAAGCGAGACTTTGTATATGGATGGGTTAGTAAGTACCAGGAAATCAACTTTCCTTACACAATATTAAAAAACCTTTTATCTAATGCAAAAATATTTTTAAACAATTTTATTAACATTTTCAAGCAGGTTGTGAATTTCATTGCTTATTTCGACATCGTTTTTCAATTCTATTAACCTGTTTTATCTAATTTTAAATTGAAAAAATAAATATTATTTCTGCTGTAATACTAGCAAATAAAGGGTTTCAGCGTTATGTAAAAAAATGAAGAAGGTTTAATTATCAGAAAATGATTCAAAAAGGAAACCTTAAATTCTTTCTCAAAACTCCTCATTTTTTACGAAAAAAAATTTCTGCTTTGTAGGAGACATTACCTTTGATTTTCACAAAAAACACTGTTATGAAGTTTCCTGCTCCTGTTTCTGTTGAATGGATGGCTGATTTAATCGGCGCCGAAATTTCGGGTAATCGCAGTGCGCAGATAAGCGGCATCAATGAAATACATAAAGTAATGAAGGGCGATCTTGTTTTTGTAGATCATCCAAAGTACTACGATACTTGTTTAAACAGCGAAGCAAGTTTCATCATTATTAATACAAAAGAAGTTATTGTACCAGAAGGCAAAACCATTTTTATAGTGGCCGAACCTTTTGAAGCTTATTTACAAATCGTGCATCACTTCAAACCATTTGTAGCTGCAGAAAAATCGATCAGTGAAAATTTAGTGATAGGTAAAGGATCGGTAATAATGCCGAATGTATTTATTGGAAACAATGTAGTGATAGGAAAAAATTCGGTGATTTATCCGAATGTAAGTTTGTTAGATGGAACTATTATTGGTGATAATGTTGTTATTCAGGCAGGAACTGTTATTGGCAGTGATGCATTTTATTATAATACTAAAAAGAATAGAGAGAGTTGGTTTAAGCGAATGGAAAGTTGCGGGAATGTTGTGATTGAAGACAATGTTGAAATTGGTGCAGGATGTACTATTGATCGTGGAGTTACTGCAGAAACAAGAATTGGTTTCGGAACCAAAATGGATAATATGGTGCATATTGGGCATGATACCACCGTTGGTAAAAATTGTTTATTTGCGGCTCAAGTGGGTATTGCTGGCGGAACAATTATTGAAGATGGTGTTACTTTATGGGGACAGGTTGGGGTTAGTAAAACGCTAACCATTGGAGCTAATGCAGTAGTGCTTGCGCAGAGTGGTGTGCCTTCTTCCCTAGCAGGAGGTAAAACTTATTTTGGATATCCTGCTGAAGATGCATCTTTAAAGCGAAGAGAATTAGTATGGATAAAACGTATACCGGAGCTATGGAAAAAAGTAATGGAATAAAAAAAATCCTCTCGACCATTCGAGAGGATTTTTTTTTAGAAAGAACTTAAAGCTAAGTGAGTAGCTTCAATGGTCTTATCTAAATCTGCATAGCTTAATGCATTATTCAAAAACCAGCTTTCGAAGGCTGAGGGGGGAAGATAAATACCTTGGTCTAACATGGCATGAAAATACTTTTTGAACAGCTCGTTATTTGCTGAAGCGGCTGAAGCAAAGTCGGTTACCGGATGATCACTAAAGTGGACACTTATCATTGAACCGAAACGGTTAATTACAAATGGTTGCCCCCAACTCGTTAGTACTTTTTTAAGCCCTTCATGTAAATAAGCTGTTTTTTGATTCAGCTCTTCATATATAGAAGGATTATTTTTTAGTTCCTGCAATAATGTATAACCAGCAATCATTGCAATTGGATTACCACTTAAAGTTCCTGCCTGATAAACGTTTCCAAGAGGTGCAATATGCTCCATAATAGCTCTTTTGCCCCCAAATGCACCAACAGGCATTCCTGCACCAATCACTTTGCCATAAGTAACCAGATCAGCTTGTATACCTAATTTTTCCTGAGCTCCGCCTGCTGATAAACGAAACCCTGTCATTACTTCATCAAAAATAAAAACGATCGATTCTTCATCGCAAATTTTTCTCAGGCCTTCTAAAAATCCGGTGGCTGGTAAAACGCATCCCATATTGCCTGCCACTGGTTCAACTATGATGGCAGCGATTTCGCCTTTGTTTTCAACTACTAATTTCTTTACCGCATCCAAATCATTATAAGGAGCCACTAAAGTATCATTTGCAACACCCGGAGTAACACCAGGAACAGTTTGAATATTTAAAGTTGCCAAACCACTTCCTGCTTTTACCAGAAATGAATCGGCGTGCCCATGGTAGTGTCCGTCAAATTTGATGATCTTATTCTTGCCAGTATACCCCCTAGCTAATCTGATAGCACTCATACAAGCTTCAGTGCCACTACTCACCATTCGAATTAAATCGATTCCAGGAGTCATATTACAAATCAACTCCGCCATTTCAATTTCTAATTCTGTAGGAGCACCATAAGAAGTTGAATATGGTGCATATTCAAGAATTGCTTCTACAACAGGAGCATAGGCGTGACCTAAGATCATCGGTCCCCAGGATGCAATAAAATCAATATACTGATTGCCGTCTACATCATATAGATAGGCACCTTTTGCTTTCTTTATAAATACTGGAGTTCCGCCAACGCTTTTAAATGCGCGTACAGGAGAGTTAACACCTCCTGGAATTGTTTTCTGTGCTCTTTCAAAAAGTGCAACACTTTTATTTCTATTCATCTTCTTATCATTCAATAATTATCCAAGTAATCTTACTGCGTCTTTTGCAAAATAAGTGGCAATCAAATCTGCGCCAGCTCTTTTTATGGAACCCAGTGTTTCTAGTATGGCTTTATCTTCTTCTATCCAACCCATTTTTGCAGCCGCCTTGATCATGGCATATTCTCCACTGATATTATATGCACTAACAGGGACTTCCACTGCATTTTTGATCTCACGAATAATATCTAAATAAGAAAGAGCAGGTTTGATCATTACGATATCTGCACCTTCTTCAATATCCATTAATGTTTCTTTAATTGCTTCAATACGATTTCCATAATCCATTTGATAAGATTTCTTATCACCAAAACCCGGAGCGCTATCTAAGGCATTTCTAAAAGGGCCATAAAAACATGAAGCATATTTCGCGCTATAGCTCATGATTCCTGTTTTATTGAAATTATTTTCTTCTAATGCCTGGCGAATTGCACCAATGCGACCATCCATCATATCACTCGGGGCTACAAAGTCGGCCCCGGCTGATGCATGACTTACGCTCATAGCTGCCAATACTTCTACTGTAGCATCATTTATGATTTCATTATTTTCTACAATTCCATCGTGACCATAACTTGAAAATGGGTCAAGTGCCACATCCGTCATGATACACATTTCAGGAACTGCATCTTTTATAGCGCGGATACTTCTTTGCATTAAACCATTTGGATTAAGCGCTTCCGTTCCTTTGTTATCTTTTAAATTGTCTTCACATTTAATAAATAGTAAAACAGACTTTAATCCCATGGCCCATAATTCACGAACTTCTTTAATAGTTTGATCTAAAGAACGTCGATAGTAACCTGGCATGGAACTGATTTCAGAAACTACATTTTCTCCCTCAACAATAAATAATGGAACAATAAAATCATTTGGAGTTAATAATGTTTCGCGTACCATCGCTCTAATAGCAGGGGTTTGGCGGAGTATTCTGTTTCTTCTTTGTAAGTACATACTACTAATTTTTAAATGCTGTATTCTTTTACAGCGTCTACAAATGCCCTGGCATGATCTACAGGAATATTTGGAGTAATACCATGACCAAGGTTTGCAATATAATTTTGTGCACCAAAACTATTAATCATTTCTATCACAGATTTTTTAATTTCAGGAATAGGAGCCAATAGTTTAGCAGGATCAAAATTGCCCTGCAATGTTATTTTGTTACCAGTTAATTCGCGGGCCATTTCAGGACTTACACACCAATCAATTCCTAAACCTGCAGCGCTACTATTGCTAAGGTCTTTTAAGGCATACCAACTTCCCTTTGGAAATAAAATTACTGGTGCATCATCTTTCAGAGCATCTGCAATTTGGATCAAATAAGGTTGTGCAAAAAGTTTAAAATCGGCCGGACTTAATGCACCAGACCAACTATCAAAGACTTGTAAGGTATCGGCACCCGCTTTTACTTGCGCTTTCAGATATGCGATAGTAATGGTTGTAATTTTTTGTAATAATTCGTGAGCGAGTAAAGGTTGTGTGTAGGCAAATTGTTTTGCTTTTTCCCAGGTTTTGGAACCCTTTCCTTCAATCATATAACAAAAGATGGTCCAAGGTGCACCAGCAAAGCCAATTAAAGGAACACGACCATTTAATTCGCTTTTTGTTAGACTAAGCGCTTGCATTACATAAGAAAGTTTTTCTTCAACTCCTTCTGTTTCTAATGCATCAATATCGGCCTTTGTAATAATGGTTTTGGGTAAAACCGGTCCTTTATTTTCTTCCAATAATACCGTTAATCCAAGAGCTTGAGGAATAACAAGAATGTCTGAAAAAATAATGGCGGCATCCACACCAACCTGATTAACGGGTTGCAATGTAATTTCAGTGGCAAGTGCCGGGGTTTGAACTCTTGTGAAGAAATCATATTTTTCACGAAGCTTGATATAATCAGGTAAGTATCTTCCTGCCTGACGCATCATCCATACCGGAGGGCGCTCAACTTTTTCATTGCGTAATGCTCTTAACAGTAAATCATTTTTTAATAAAGTCATTTCGGAAACTGGGATTATTTTATTTAGAATCTAAAAAATAGTCGATCATTTTTTTAACTAGCATGTCTTTGCCAGGTAATTCAGATACTACAATTTTATTTTTTGAATTAATTGCTAATTCTTCTGCTGTAGTGGTTCCTATTGAAAAAAGAACAGTTGAATCTGCTAAATTGTTTGATTTAAAAAAGCTGGAAGCTGCGCTGGGACTGAAAAAGAGAATACCGTTGTATTCTTTAACTAAAGTATGATTTACATCTTTTGTTTGATAAACCTCAATTTCATTTACCCTGATACCATTATTACGAAGGATAGAAGGTAATTCTTCCCGTCTTTGATCACCACAAAAAAAGCATAGCTTATTTGTCTTTCTATCTTCTACAATCAGGCCAGCTAATTCGGCTGCATTGGTAGCGGTTCCAATTATTACACCTTCACCAAAATAATGCTTCACCAATTTATTAGTGGTAATACCAATACAATAAACCTTCCAATCGGGTTTTGATTTAGTTAAATGACAAGCTACTGCATCCACTGCATTCATACTTGTGAACACAACGATTGTTTCAGTTAATAGTAAATCCTTAATTTTTTTACTAAGGTCTTTGTCATTAATTGGTGTTGTTTCAATAAATGATATACAGTCTATATCTATGCCAAGATCCTTCGCAATTTTTATTTGCGAAGGATCGATGGGGCGGGTAGATAATATTTGAATTCTATTTTGCAGTATTCCTAATTTTTTCGGCAATTGCTAATCCGCCATTATCCAATAATTTCTGGGCTGCTTTTATCCCAAGATCATGCTTATAAAATTCTAAAGGCTCAATCATTTCTACTTCAGCTTTTTCTTTTCCATCTAAGGAAAGGATGTTTCCTTTAAAAAAAATATGTTCATTTTTAATTTCAGCAAATGCACTAATTGGTGTGGAGCAGCCCCCCAGTAATGTTCTTAGGAAGTCTCTTTCAATTTTCGTGCAGGTAGTTGTAGAAGGATTGTTAATTGTTGCAGTAGCATCCAACACATAGTTGTCGTTATCTCTAGAAACAACCATAATGGCACCTTGTGCAGGTGCTGGTAACATCCAGTTTAAATCCATTGAATTTTCTGGGCGAACACCGATGCGTTCTAAACCAGCAGCAGCAAATATGGCTCCATCCCAATTTTGATCATTTAATTTTTGTAAACGCGTATTTACATTACCACGTATGTTTTCAATAATATGGTTAGGATATCGATTAAGCCATTGTGATTTTCTGCGAATGCTACTTGTGGCGATTATAGCAGCAGAAGAAAAATCATCTAAAAAACCAGTGTCTGATTTATAAACGAAAAGATCTTTTTGAGATGCTCTGGCCAGCACAGCAGCTTGAATTAAACCAACTGGTAAAAGCGTTGGAACGTCTTTCATAGAATGAACTGCAATATCTATGCGGTTATTCAATAAGGCAGCGTCTAAACTTCTTGTAAATACACCTTGAACACCCATTTCGTATAGTGGTGTCTTCAAATCAATATCGCCTTCACTTTTAATGTAAATCAACTCAGCTTCAAATCCCTCTATTTTCAAAAGCCTTTTAACCTCATTTGCCTGCCATACGGCTAATTGACTCTCCCTGGTACCAATTCTTATAATTTTTTGCATTGTAATTATTATGCTGTAGCGATAAACTCATTTAATGCTTCCAAATAATAGCAGCCTTGTTGATTTTGTTCTTTCATTTTAACAGCCAATCCATTCACCAATTTCTGAATCTTTTCTTCGTTCTGATACACCGGAACACTATTATATTTCGCTGAATAGCTGATAAAAATATCACATTGGTGCAATTGCTCCAACTTTGTTTTAATGGCTTTCAATACTGGAACATTTCTGCGCATTTTATGCCATTCAATAAACTCTTTGCTATATTTTTCTATTATAACCAATGCTTTTGGTACTTCAGCTTGTCTTTTTTGAAGATTACTATCCTTGATTTTTGAAAGCTCATCCACATTTACCAATTGTATATGAGGTAATTCCTTTGCTGATACTTCCACATTATAAGGAATCGACAAATCAAGAATGAGTTTTTGAGAACCAGCAGCTAATTGATCTTTAGTAATTACTGGTTTTTGTGAGTTAGTGGCCACAATTATAATATCAGAACTAGCAACTACCGCATCCATATCTTCAATTGGTGCAAATTGAATCCCCATGTCAATTGCAAGTTCAGAGGCTTTGCTTAGGGTTCTGTTTAACAAAACAATATTTCTAGTATCTAAATAGTCTACTAAATTTTTACATGTGTTTTTTCCGATTTTACCAATGCCTAGTAGCGCAATTTTCTTTCCTTTAATATTTGGAAACTGCTCCCGAATGTATTGTACAGCTGCAAATGAAACTGATACAGTTCCACCACTTAATGATGTTGTTGATTTAATTTCTTTTGAAGCCTGAAGTACCGCATTGACTAATCTTTCCATATAACCACCCATGCAATGATGATCTTTTGAAAATTTTACAGCTTTTTTAATCTGACCAACAATTTCATAGTCACCTAAAATTTGTGAATCTAAACCAGCACCTACTTGGAAAAAATGTTGCATTGCATCCATTCCTTTTTTGGTGTATGCTATTTCATTGAAAAGTTCGGCTCCACCTTCTGTATGTTCACAGATTAGTGTAGATAAAGTAGAAGCGTCTTCAGCAAATCCATAAATCTCAGTTCTATTACAAGTTGATAAAACAAATAAATCAGTTAAACCTATTTTTCCTGCGTCACATAAAATATTTACATATTGATCTTCTCCAACTGCAAATAAACTTCTGCGTGTTGCATCTGTTTTTTTATAGTTGACTCCAATCACAAAAAAATTTGATATTTCTATTCGTCTGTTTTGCACTAGATCTAAAAAATGTTCAGCTTCAAAATTAGTTGTAGCAATTGTTATAGATAAAGCTGGATGTCATATTAGTGTCATTTCGTGATATGATTTATATCATGTGGTGTCTTGATTCCAATCATATTAATTAAACTATTTTTTACGGTAAGGCATGTTTAACACTTCAATTTTAATTTCTGACAATGCCATGACGTAAAAAAAATTTTGCGACTAGTTACATGAGTATATTTGAATTTAACCAAGAAAAAATGTCCTCCAAAAAAGCAGTTTTATTAATGAATCTTGGGTCTCCTGATTCAACAGAAGTAAAAGACGTTAAGAAATATTTAAATGAATTTTTAATGGATGGAAGGGTAATTGATTATCCTTATTTATTCAGAAAGCTTCTTGTTCAGGGCATTATTGTTCCTTTTCGATCTCCAAAATCTGCCGAAGCCTACAAAACTATTTGGACAGAAGAAGGTTCTCCGCTTGTAGTTTTAACAAAACAATTACAAGCAGCATTACAAGAAAAATTAACTGCTCCTGTTGAAATTGCGATGCGTTATGGCAATCCTAGTCCTGAGTCGGCCTTCGATAAACTTTTGGAAAGAGATCCTGAGATTGAAGAAGTAATTGCAATTCCTTTATATCCGCATTATGCAATGTCATCTTATGAAACCGCAGTGGAGCATGCTAAAGCGGCTTTTGCTAAAAAGAAGTATCCATTCAAGCTAAGTTTCATTAAGCCATTCTACAATGAGTTTCAATATATTCAAGCGATGTCAGAGAATATGAAAAGTTATCTTGAAAAAGAGTACGATCATATTCTATTTAGTTATCATGGCATTCCTGAACGCCATATTAAAAAAAGCGATATCACAGGTAAGCATTGTTTACAAGTTGAGAATTGTTGTCGTGTTCCTTCGGAAGCCCACGACTATTGTTACAGGCATCAATGTTTTGAAACAACCAAACATATAGCTGCAACTTTGAGACTTCCAGCACTAAAGTATAGTATAGCATTTCAATCTCGTTTGGGTAAGGGCTGGTTACAGCCTTTCACGGATAAGCGTTTGGAAGAAATGCCAAAAGAAGGCATCAAGAAATTATTAGTGATCTGTCCGGCTTTTGTAAGCGACTGTTTAGAAACCTTAGAAGAAATTGCTGAACGAGGTAGAGAATCATTTATAGAAGCTGGTGGAGAAGAGTTTACAATGATCCCTTGTTTAAATACACACCCTATGTGGGTAGAAGCTTTAAGCGAATGGGTTAATGGATATAGTGAAACTAATAGACAAATGATCTTAGAACAATAACCATGTATACTTATATAAAAGCGCTTCATATCATTTTTGTCGTTACCTGGTTTGCAGGGCTCTTTTATTTTCCCAGGTTATTCATATATAATACAGAAGCAAACGATAAAACATTAGAAGTTAAAAATGCATTGCAAGAACAGTTTCGCATAATGATGAAAAGGCTTTGGTATGGTATCACTTGGCCTTCTGCGATACTTACTTTAATTTTTGGTATAACAGTTATGTTTAATGGTAACTGGCATAAATTGTTAGGTGATGCAGCTGGCAAATGGCTGGAGTTCAAATTAGCGTTTGTTGTAATCTTATATATCTATCATTATACATTGCATATTATATTTAAACAACAAATGAATGGCATTTTCAAGTATAGTTCTCAGCAACTGAGAATTTGGAATGAAGTAGCTACCATTTTATTGATTGCAATTGTAATGTTAGCAACTGTAAAAGAGAGTATGAGTTTTGTATGGGGGATAATAGGTATGCTTCTCTTTATTGCTCTGTTACTTTCAGCTATTAAAATTTATAAAAACCTCCGGAAAGATTAATATTTCTGAATTAAAATTTTTATGATGGATAATTCAATTTTAGAACTGTTACATAAATACGATTTACCTACTCCAAGATATACTAGTTATCCTACGGTACCTTATTGGGATTTTAATACTTTAGATGAGGCTAAGTGGAAACAAACGGTGATGGATACATATGAAGCAGAGAATGGAGAAATATGTATTTATATACACCTTCCGTTTTGCGAAAACTTGTGTACTTTTTGTGCCTGCAATAAAAGGATTACAGTGAACCATGGTGTAGAAGATCCATATATAGCGAGTGTTCTAAAAGAATGGAAAATGTATCGGGCATTATTGAAGTCAACACCAGTGATCAAAGAAATACACTTAGGTGGTGGAACCCCCACTTTTTTTAGCCCAGAAAATTTAAAGAAACTGATTCAAGGGATTACTGCTGATATGGAAATAAGTGCAGATCACGAATTCAGTATCGAAGTTCATCCAAATTATACAACAGAAGACCATATTAAAACCTTGGCTGAAGTGGGGTTTAATCGAGTGAGCTTAGGTGTTCAGGATTTTGATCCACATGTACAGTTTGTTATAAATAGAATTCAATCGTTTGAAAAGACAAAGGAAGTAGTTGATTGGGCTAGAAAATATCATTTCAGTAGCATCAATGTGGATTTAGTTTACGGACTACCTCATCAAACTGTTGCAAGTGTGGAGCATACTGTGAATTTGATTAAAGGATTTATGCCTGATAGAATTGCATTTTATTCTTATGCGCACGTTCCATGGAAAAGTAAAGTTCAAAGAAGATATACGGAAGCCGATCTACCTACTGCATCACAAAAATGGGCGATGTATCATCGGGGAAGAGAATTATTTGAGGAAGCTGGATTTAATAGTATTGGGATGGATCATTTCGCTTTATTAAATGATAAACTTTTTAAAGCTGCCGAAGAAGGCAACTTGCATAGAAACTTTATGGGTTATACAACTACCAAATCAAAACTCATCATTGGATTAGGTGTGTCTAGTATCAGCGATGCCTGGTCTGCTTTTGCACAAAACGATAAAGAAGTTGAATCGTATCAAGAAAAAATAAATCTAGGGATTCTACCTTTGGTTCATGGCCACGCATTAAACTCAGAAGATTTAGTGATTCGGAAAAAAATCCTTGAGTTGATGTGCGAAAACAAAACAAGCTTAGAAGAGAATAGTTTTGAAGAAGCATTTATCAATTCTGCGATTAATAAATTAAAACAATTAGAAGAGGATGGGTTATTAAAACTGGAAGGCAAACAGATCATTGTTTCTAATAAGGGCAAATCATTTATTAGAAATATCAGTGCTGCTATTGATGCGCAGCTTTGGAGAAAACAAATGATTGGTAATACTTTTAGTAAAGCAATATAATTAGGCTTTATAATTTTAAATCATAGAAATGAGGTTGATAAGGCTCATTTTTTAAAATTTTCAATAGGTCTTTTTCGAAAGATTCAATGGGGGAGTCAATGATTCTACCCATTTCTTTTTTGCCATTATAGATAATGTAAGTGGGGGTACGTACTATATTTTTTCCAGCTTCTTCGTGTTGTGGGCTTTGTTTATACAGGTCTGCAGTATTGTTTAAAAAAATAAGCTTTAATTGAGTACTATCTACCTCCGACTCTTTCAATATTTTTAAAAATTTAGGCAGATCTGCTTTGCTTTCTCCACACCAGGTACCTGCATAAATTTCTATTCTCTTTTTTTTGAAGGCAGTTTTAAGAGCCATGATAGTAATGCTGTCTGTTTTCGCATTGTTGTAGTTGGGCACAAACCAAACACTAAAAGGGTTATGCAGCAACATTTGTGGAGAACAATATCCCAATAAAACCGTCTGATTATTTTCGTTTAAAACAATACTATTTGTATAAACTGATGCTGTAGTGTTATGCAAAGTAGGACTGCATGATATAGCCCCCAATAAAATAAATAGTAGAAAAAATATGTGATATATATATTTCAATTAATAATTTTAGGATAAGTGATATCGGTTTTTTAACTCTGCGCAAATACGTTCAATTGAGGTTTGCATATTTCGATATTGAAATTGGGGTAATGTCTTCAGTAATTTATTATTATCGAAACGAACAGAAGTTCTTGCAGTTCTAGATGTTTCTTTAGTTAACAATGGACTCTTCCCTGTGATGCTTCCTTTGACCGCTTCAAGTCTCCAGACAATCTCAGCTAATAAAGCTGTAACTCTTTTGTGCGGAGCTCTTTTGTGAAATGCATTTGCAATTAAGGTAAAAACATCTCGGTAGGGAAGATTTTCAGCACTTAAAATAAAGCGTTGATCACTAATGTCGCTATCCATTAAAAGTACCATCGCATCAACAACATCCATAACATCAACAAAACCACTCATGCCCTCAGTATACCAAGGGAATTCGTCATATGCTGATTTAAAAATCGCTGTAGATCCTTTTGTCCAATCGCTTTCTCCTAAAATAATAACTGGATTTACAACAACAACATTTAATCCTTCACCCATTCCACGCCATACTTCAATTTCGGCCAGATATTTACTTTTGCCGTATTCGCTATTACTGGTTTCTTCAGTCCAGTTCATCGATTCATTAATAGCCTGATTTTCTCTAATTCTTCCTAATGCTGCAACAGAACTAACAAAAAGCAATTTCTCTATGTTAGCATTTAAACATGCATTTACAATATTGGCAGTTCCTTCGATATTGGTATGATGTAGTGTTTTTTTATTTTTAGCAGTAAAGGAAACAATCGCCGCGCAATGGTATACTTGAGTAACTCCTACCATTGCCGCTTCCAGTGAAACAATATCAAGTATATCAGCTTTAAACCATTGAACAGCTGAAGAATTAAATGTAGTTGGAATTTCTGAGCGATATAATGCTCTTACAGACTTACCCTGAGCAACAAGTGCTTTAATAAGGTGTGATCCAACTAAGCCAGTTGCTCCGGTTACTAAAATCATGAAGGATTATTTATTAGATGCAATTTTGGTTTGCTAAGATAATGAGAATCATTATTGACATTTCAAACAAGTACCACTAACTACCACATCAACCTGACTAACTAAAAATCCAGATGGTAAAACCACTGGCGGAACTGTAACATGGTCTAGACAATAAGTTGTTCCGCAATGGTCGCACATAAAGTGTACATGGTTGTCGTGATGGTGGCCTTCACTGCAATCGTCTTTACATAGTGCATATCGCACAGAATTATCTGCAGATGGAATGGTATGTATAATCCCTTTTTCGACAAAAGTTTGCAGGGTTCTATAAATAGTTACCCTATCGAATTCTTCCCCGCTCTGTTGTTCTATATCAGCATGTGCCAATGCGCCCTTCCGTTGAAGGAACATTTCCAGAATTTTTTTCCGGCTATCAGTAATACTTAACTGATTTCTTTTTAATGTATCAACTATCCTAGGATGCATGCTAAAGCGATTAAGGGTTATTCCCAAAAATACTATTTACAAAATTACCGCTTCCTGCTTTTTCTTTTAAAAGTTTGCCAATATCAACTTTTAATTTTTCTAGTTCATCTGCCTTTAATCCATCATACACCTGCCCTCGCACCTTTCCATCTTTATCAATTAAAGCAAAGAATTGAGTATGTATAAATTGATCTTCAATTTTTTCAACATTATTTTTCGGATCATCTAATAAATAGGAACTACGCGCTTGACTATATAAACTGTCTTTGCGACCAGTTAAGAAAATCCATTTTTTGGTATCCACTTTTAATGAATCGGAATATACTTTCATTCTTTCAACTGTATCACGTTCGGGGTCACAAGTATGTGAAACGATTAAAAAGTCTGGTTCGTTTTTAAAAGCTTCAGCAATCATTTTCATATTGGTATTCATTTTCGGACAAATACCCTTGCAATTAGTAAAGAAATACTCCACCACACAAACTTTTCCTAGCATGTCTTTTTCGGTAAAGATTTGGTTATCCTGTGTTTTAAAATGAAAAGGTTTTACATAGCTAATGGTAGATAATTTAGTTCTCCACTCGTCGTTTCCGCGAAACAAAAAGAAATAGAATCCAACTAAAAGCACCAAAAAGAATAGTAAGTAACCAATAAATTTCTTTCCCATAATAAAATAATTAGCGCAAAGTTAGGGGGCGGCGCTTTTGTCCACCCGCTTTATTATTTTGCAACACTGTTGCATTTACGTACATTTGTAATCTTATTTAGAGGGCTATGAAACTAAACTTAGATTTTTTGGGGATTGCAACATCCGTGGCTTGTGCCATTCATTGTGCGTTATTACCCTTATTTCTAAGTAGTTTACCCATATTTGGCATCAATATTATCGAAAATATATATTTCGAAAATATGATGGTAGTAATTGCTTTTATAGTAGGAGTTTTAGCTTTAAGACACGGAAAACAGAAGCATCATCACAGTTTGATGCCTATTGTCGTGTTTTCGGTTGGAATACTTTTATTATTTGCTAAAATTGTTTGGCGTGATTGGCAGAATTGGTTCCTTTTTCCGGCAGTAAGTTTAATCGTAACAGCCCATTTGCTCAACTTCGGTTTCTGCAGAATACATAATCATGCCCATGCGGACGATTGTAATCACTAGTTAAAACTATAACTCGTTCCTCCATCTTTTTCATCCTTCAATTGAACACCCAAAGCGGTTAATTCATTTCTGATTTTATCGCTGGTCATAAAATCCTTTTTACTCTTAGCATCTTTACGAATGCTGATTAGCAATTGAAGAACTCCATCTAACTGTCCATTATCGGAAGATCTTTCTCCAATTAGTCCAAACACATCTTCCAAATAAGCTTTCAATTGTTTTTGAAGAAGCAATGCAGATGCACCACTAATAGCAGTTTCTGAAATATGCTTGTCTTTAATTGAATTAATTACCGAAGACAATTCAAACATATTAGCCAAAACCTTAGCGGTACTGAAATCATCGTTCATAAATTCATCGAATTCTGCAACAAGTTTTTCAACTTTTTCATTGAGAACAGAATCGGATGCTATTGAACCCTCAATAAATTTTTGTTTGCTATACCATTCATAAGCTTCCCACAAACGTTTCAAGGCTTTTTCAGAAGCTTGTAATGCTTCATTGCTGAAGTCTAGAGTGCCTCTATAATGACTTTGGAGAATAAAGAACCGGATGGTCATGGGAGAATAGGCTTGTTCCAAAATCGGACTATCGCCGCTAAATAATTCAGTCAGTTTGATCACATTATTATAACTCTTACCCATTTTTTTACCCTGAATGGTAATCATATTATTATGAAGCCAATAACGTGCAGGTGTTTTATGGTTGCATACTGTGCTTTGAGCGATTTCACATTCGTGGTGTGGAAATTGAAGATCCATTCCACCACCATGTATATCAAACTCTTCACCCAAATATTTACTACTCATTGCAGAGCACTCAATATGCCAACCCGGGAAACCTTCGCCCCATGGGCTATTCCAACGCATGATGTGTTCTGGAGGTGCAGATTTCCAAAGTGCAAAATCGTTTTTATCTCTTTTTTCTTCTTGATTATCTAACTCACGAGTAGTGTCGAGTTGATCTTCTAAATTCCTTCCGCTAAGCATGCCATAGGGCTTTCCCAATTTCGAGAAATCAGTATTATATCTTTCTACATCGAAATAAACCGAACCATTTGCTTCATAGGCATAACCATCAGCAATGATTTTTTTAATCATTTCAATTTGTTCTACAATATGACCAGTTGCAGTAGGTTCAATACTTGGAGGTAAATTATTAAAACGGCTCATAGCCCAATGATAGAGATTGGTATATTTCTGAACCAGCTCCATGGGCTCGAGTTTTTCTAAAACAGCTTTTTTACTGATCTTATCTTCAGCTTCTCGACCTTCTTCTTCAAAATGACCAGCATCTGTGATATTTCGAACGTAGCGTACTTTATATCCAACATACATTAAATAACGATAAATAACATCGAAAGTAATGAATGGGCGTGCATGTCCTAAGTGACTTTCACCGCTTACCGTTGGTCCGCAAACATACATTCCTACATAGGGTGCATGAATTGGAGTAAATATTTCTTTTTGTCTGCTTAATGAATTATAAACTTTCAAAGACATGATATCGTACTTGTGAGATTGTGAATTGAGTTAGAAGCCACTGAAAGGGCCTAAAGGCCGGATTAATAGCAGCAACAACAACAGTAGGAATAAAAATTGCTCAAATACATGGGTTGCAAGATAAGAAAATAAAGCCGTTTTGACAGAAGAGACCTGCCGATTTATTTATTAAGCCGTAGATCTGTAACCAGCATCATATGGTCGCTTAAGTCTTCATCTACCATATCAAACTGTTTCACAGTGAAATGGTTATCAGCAATTATATAATCGATTCGAAGGGTTGGGGCTAATGACAAATAGGTTCTTCCTATCCCAAAATCTTTTTTCAAAAAGCAATCCTGCCAATTACCCTTGATATTAAAATAAGTATAGGAATTTGGAACATCATTAAAATCCCCAGTTATAATACCAGGTAAATTAGAGAGGTCTCTTTGATTTCTAACAATATCTGATTGTACTCCCCTTCTATTAAAAGCGAGTTTCATTTTCTTTAAAATATTTTTAGAAGCAGCAACCGTTTCTTCATCTTGTTCCTTAATTTTTTCAATATCTGCATAATCTTCTTTTTTAAATTTAAAAGATTGTAAGTGCGTATTGAAAACACGAAACGTGTCATCACCTTTTAAAATATCTGCATAAATGAGACTTTCTGCAACTGGGAAATTTGTTTTACCTGAGTCGATGATGGGAAATCTGGAAAATATGATATTACCAGAGTGATAGTTTCCTTTGTTACGTAAGTAGTCTCTGGAAAAATAATAATAAGGAAAGGCTTTTGTAAATAGTGAGATATTATCTGCGTAATCTCTTTGTGTGCTGCTATTAAATTCCTGTAAGCAAACAATATCTGCTTGCATTTTTGTAATAATTTCTGCTATTTCATTACGTGTTAGTCGTTTTGCATCGGCATTTTTACTCAGACCGTTAAAGCTTCTAACATTCCAATCAACTATCCGAATATTCTGAGGATTTTTTTTCTTATTAAAACCTGAACCAGCATGCCATGCAAATACTACTTCCATTTGTTGCCAACCAAAGCAAAGACTAATAAATGGGATCCAGGCATATACAGGCTTGGCAATCAACCAGAATATAATTGCAAAAAACAGAAGAGGTATTAGATAAGGAACAATTAAACCAGTGAGTCCAAATAGCCACCAATTTGCTGGATTGACATAAGGAGAAAGACAAGCAATTAAAAAAAGTGCCGCCAAGAAAATTGTGATAGCGATGCTAAACGATTTAAACGTGCGACGCAAAAAGCTTGTAGCCATGCACTAAAATTAATGAAAATCAAATTTATGGCTGAATATCTGTGATAATCGGATAATGGTCAGATAAATGTAGATGAGGAGAAAAGTATTGTACAGTTTTGATACCTGGGCTTGTAAATAATACATCTATTCTAAGAGTAGGAGATAGACTATCATATGTTTTTCCAAAACCCCAACCCTTTTCAATAAAGGCATCATTTAAGCCAGATCTTATATGATGATATACATAACTTGATGGAACTGCATTTAAATCAGCGGTATAGATAAAAGGAATGTTACAACTATCGAGCGATTTTTTGACTAGATCAGCCTGTACTGTATGCATTTTATCGAAAAAGGCAATTCTACTTAATTTGTCTCTCTGCATTAAAATAGCTTGGTCGTATTTAACAAATTTCAGGCGACTACTATTATTATTGTTCGTTAATTCTACATGAATGCCCATCGAACTTAAATGAGTATTATAAACACGAAGTAATTTAGAAGGAGTTTGTATCTCAACCCATTGTATATATTCAGGTGATTCGATATTGTAATAAGGGATACTGGTTTGTTTTAAAAAAGGCCAACGAGAGAAAATAATGACTCCATTATTCGGGTCAGTTTCACTAAAAAAGCTAAAGGGTAATCCTGTGATCGATTTAATGTTTTCTGTTGTTGCTTTTGCAAGAGGAAAATTGGTAGATGAATAATCTTGAAAACAAATAATATCTGCATTTGCTGATTTAATGAAATCAAGCATTTCATTTATTTTATTGGAGTTTGAAACATCCTGAGATAAAAAATTATTTACATTCCAAGATAGGATACGGACCTGATTTATAGATTTTGCTTGAACAAAATGATTATTAGGATGAATTCCAAAAATTGTAATAATATTTTTATATCCGGCAAAAATCAAAAGAAAAAAGATCCAAGAATATCGTCTAAAAAAAAGAAGGCTTACAATACACCAACCAATCATTAAGAATAATCCTATTGGGAATAAAAGACCAGCGAAAGAAAAAAAATACCCATGTTTAGGATTCACATAAGGAGTTAGACATGTGAGCAAGTAAATAATACTTCCTAGTATTCCAAGGGTAAAAACTATTTTCTTAAATGTGTTCATAAAAGATCTTCCTTACTAGCACTTTTTAAAAAAGATTTTTCTTCATCAGTTAAAAATTGATAGCCCTGCTGATTAATTTTATCGAGAAGCGAATCAATCTTTTGTTGTGTTGTGACAGAAGTTTTATTTTTTCTAATTCCTAATGATTTAGGAAATAAGTTTTCTTTAGGGTCTTTGATAGGTCGTTTTTTATCTGGACTAAATAAATCATTCAACCAATCAATAAAATCATTCATCCAAGCGCCCCAATCTTTACCGCGACGCAATTGGCGTATAAAAAAGAACCCAACGGCACCACCTGTTAAATGCGATGCTGCAATACCAGCATTACTTCCAGCCATTGTTGCAAAATCTATGGCAACAAAAATTACCATTAATACCCAAAGCGGAATTCCTCCATTGATCAAAGGGAAAATTCTATATTCTGGCGCCAATGTTGTAGTAGCTACAGCAATAGCCATAACTGCTGCACCGGCACCCATTAATGGTCCGATTGTGTTTACATGATTAGCTAGTGCCGGAAATAGGTTTACTGCAATAAGAAAAACAACCCCTCCTGCTACTCCCCCATAGATATATATGGGAATTAATTTATTGTTTCCTGTAAGATCTTGTAGAATATATCCAAATGCCCAAAGCCAAAGTAAGCTACTAATCAAACCCCAGATACTATCGTGTGTAAACATATAGGTAAAAATTACCCAGGGCTTGCTAATAAAACTGTCTACCATTGCTGGTAATGTAAACCAATCGAATACTTGCTTATAGAAAAACTCAATAGGAATTTCTGATAGGTAATAAATGATTTTTATAAAAGTGAGTAGTACAAATACTAATAAATTAATAGCCACTAAATATACCAGTGCATTATTATCCTGTCCTAATAATATGCCACGATTTGATTTTGTTGATCTTTCAAACATAATGTTACTGGTAACGGTATCTAATTAATAAAAGTTCTTCTTATTTTTTTTGTTCCAAGTCATTACAATAATTAATCCTACAATAGCGCCACCCACATGTGCCCAACGTGCAATATTATCGCCTGCTGAATTGCGTATCGCAAAAAATAGCTCCCAGGTGAAGTAACCAATTCCTAACCATTTTGCTTTAATGGGAACTAAGAAATACAGATAGATATAAGTATTAGGAAATAAGTAAACAAATGCTGCCAGAATTCCAAATACCGCACCACTAGCACCAAGTGTAGCAGTATTTAAATTGGCTTCATAGTAGCTGGATACATATTGAAATAAAGCATTTGATGCTTCTACATTATTTGGATTGTTAGCTACTATTCCAACTAAATCGGCATTCTGTTCAAACGCATGTGGGTGTTTCATACCGAAATTGAATAGTGCAGTAGTTTGCCCACTGTTAGAAGCCCGCTCTACCAGAATATCAGTGTAGTCCTTCATCATTGGAACTAATTCGTAGCTCAAAAAAAGCAAATGCATTAAAGCTGCTCCTAATCCGCAAATAATAAAGAAGGTAAGAAAACGCTTAGGTCCCCAAAGATTTTCCAGCACCGCACCAAACATATAAAGCGCTAACATGTTTCCGAAAATATGTCCAAAATCTCCATGAAGGAACATATGAGTAACTAATTGCCAGGGCTTAAATAAAGGGCTTTGCCATGCATGCAGGGCAAATACATTTTCGAATGAAAAACCAGCACCCTGACCACCAAGTGTATTTTGTGCCAGAAAAAAAAGTCCGTTTATAATCAGTAAATTCTTTACAACGGTTGGTAAGATTTCAAATCTACTGGGTCTGAATTCAGTCATTTCTAAGTTTTAATTGAACCACATTTTCAATATGCAAGGTATGAGGAAACATATCAACAGGTTGTATTTTCTCCACCCTATATTTTTCATCCAATAAAGCCAAATCTCTTGCCTGTGTTGCTGGATTACAACTTACATAAACTACAGTGGGAGCTTCGATTTCTAATAATTTCTTAATTAGTTTTTCGTGCATCCCGGCCCTTGGCGGATCGGTAATTATTACGTCGGGCTTTCCATGTTCTGCAAAGAAAGTATCATTACAGATATCTATTACATCTCCGGCAAAAAAACTGCATTGTTTTAAATTATTTAACGCGGCATTTTCTTTTGCATCTTCAATTGCCTCTGCTACTACTTCTACACCTATTAATTTTTTTGCCAACTGGCTTACAAAAATACCGATGCTTCCGGTACCACAGTATAAGTCATAAACAACCTGACTTCCATTTAGTTCTGCAAAATCTCTTGTTACCTGGTATAATTTCTCTGCCTGACGTGTATTTGTCTGAAAGAATGACTTTGGGCTAATCTTAAAAGAAAAATTCTCTAACTTTTCTATAATATAACCATTGCCACTATATACCAATGGAAATAAATCATACAAACTATCATTATGCTTTGTATTGATGGTATATAATAAGGTGGTGATTTGAGGAAATTGTTCCAAAAGCTGGTTTAGTAAGGCCTTTCGATTGTTTTCATCTTCATATCCAAAAACAATATTTACCATCAGTTCACCAATAGTACTATTACGAATAAACATATTTCGCAACCAACCCTGGTGCTTTCTAACGTCATAAAATGGAAGATCCCTTTCAAGGGCATATGCTGCTACTGCTTTTCTAATTAGATTGGTAGGTTCTTCCTGCAGGTAACATTTGTCAATCTCCACTACCTTATCAAAGAATCCGCGAACATGAAAACCTGCACCGCCAGGAATATCATCAACAGATAAGCCTTCTTCTTTCATTTTTCTGAAAATGTTGGAAGGGATAAATATTTTTGAACCAAAAGTATACTCGATTTTGTTGCGATATTCTTCAGTTTGATCCGCTCCAATGATGTCTCTAATTGGGGGTAATGCTACTTTTCCAATTCTTGTTAAATTATCGGCAACCTGTTTTTGTTTATAAAATAACTGTTGTTCATAAGGAAGCATTTGCCACTGGCATCCCCCACATACACCGAAATGGCTGCAAAATGGAATAACTCTTTTTTCTGAATAGGTATGAATTTTAACTACATGTCCCTCTGCCCAGTCTTTTTTGCTTTTCGACAATTGTACGTCAACAACGTCGCCCGGAACTGCCCCTTCTATAAATATTACCTTTCCCTCAATACGGGCAAGGGATTTCCCTTCGGCAGCATAATCTTCCACCAATAATTGTTCTAATACTACTCTTTGTTTTTGTTTTCTCACGGGTGCAAATGTAAACTACAGTTCTGTATATGCCTATACTGTGACCAATTTTCCTATTTTTATAGTCAATTCAAGATCGTATGAACCGTATCACATCATTTTTTGTATTTATTATATTGATTCAGTCTGTTCAAGCACAAAACAAAACAGCTGTAAGTGCTAAGCCAGCTAATACAGCTGGGAAGCAGATTTCCATTACCCTCACACCTCTTAAAAATTGTATGGTTTACCTTGGCAGCTATTATGGAAAAGGTAGAGCATTGGTTGATTCTGCTTATTTAAATGAGAAAAGTGTGGGTGTATTCAAAGGGAATAAATTAACTGGGGGAGTTTATTTTATAGTAACACCTCAAATGACTCCTCAGTTTGAATTTTTGATGGATAACAAACAACAGTTTAGTATTGTGGGGGATACTTTACAGAAGGATAGATCATTAATCACAGGTTCGCCAGATAATGATCTATTCAAAGAGTATTTGAAATATTCTTCTGAAAAAGGAAAATTGATGCAAGAGCAAGAAGCAGCTTATCATCAGTCAAAAACAAATGCTGACTCTACAAAATACAAGAACCTGATTATACAGGGAGATAAAGAATTACAAGCTTATCGTGAAAACCTGATTAAAAAATATCCAACTTCTTTATTGGCTATGTTGTTCAATACGATGAAAAGACCAACGGTGCCTACGATACCAATCGTAAAGGGTAAGCCAGATTCATTGTATCCCTATCGTTTTGTAAAAGATCATTTTTGGGATGATGTAGTTTTTAATGATGATCGTTTATTGCATACGCCGTTTTTTGAATCGAAACTCGACGATTACTTTAAATACTATGTTTCACCTGAACCAGATTCTTTGATTGATGAAGTGAAATATATTTTGTTATCAGCAAAAACCGGTAAAGAGATATATCCTTACTTGCTTACTAAGTTTACGAATAAATATATCAGTCCTGAATTCATGGGGCAAGACAAAGTGTTTCTGTATCTTTTTGAAAATTTTTACGCCAAAGGCGATACCGTATTATTAAATACAGCATCAAAGAAAACTATTACAGATAGAGCCTATAGCTTGATGGCTAATCAACTGGGTTTAGCTGCATCACCATTGGATTTGACAGATACCAGCAGTAAAACCGTTTCTCTTTATGGTATCAAAGCAGCATTTACAGTAGTAGTATTTTGGGACCCCAATTGTGGTCATTGCAAGGAAGAGCTACCCCGCTTAGATTCAATGTATCGGGCAAAATGGAAAGCTTTAGGTGTTGCAATCTATGCAGTGAATATTTACGAGAACGAAATGTTGGCCTGGAAAAAGTTTATATCAGATAAAGGGCTACTTAATTGGTATCATGTATATCAAACAAAAACTGCAAGAGCTGCTGAGGAAAAAGCAGGCCAACCTAGTTACAAACAATTGTATGATGTTTTTAAAACACCTACCCTTTATTTACTGGATAAAGACAAGCGCATTATTGCCAAACAACTGAGTATTCAACAGTTCGATGATTTGATTGCAACAAAGTTGAAGCACTAATTTTAGAAAAGTTCTTTCACTACATTCCGAATTACTTTCGGCTTACCAAGTGTATAGTAATGTAGTACAGGTACACCAAATTGCTTCAACTCTTTACTTTGCTGAATTAACCATTCTGCGCCTACTTGTTCGCAATCTGCGTCAGTCTTGCATTTATTTATGGCATTAGAGAGATCAGTTGGAATGTCTACATGGAAAATTCTAGGCAGTACCGATAATTGTTTCTTATTAGTAATTGGTTTCAATCCTGGAATGATTGGAACATTGATGCCTATTGCTTTACACGCGTTTACAAAATCAAAAAATTTCTGATTATCAAAAAACATCTGTGTCATGATATAATCAGCCCCTGCGTCTACTTTTTCCTTCAACTTCAATAAATCAATTTCTAAATTAGGGGCTTCAAAATGTTTTTCAGGATAACCTGCAACACCCATACAGAAATTTGTTTTTCCGCCACTCTTGATATCTTCATCAATGTAAACTCCGTTATTCATACTACTCACTTGTTTGAGCAGATCGATTGCAAAGTTATTTCCACCTGGTTCAGATTCGAACGAAGCTTCATTTTTTGCAGCATCACCTCTCAAAACCAACACATTATCAATTCCTAAAAAATCAAGGTCAATGAGTGCGTCTTCAGTTTCTCTTTTGGTAAAACCACCACAAATAATATGAGGAACAGCATCAATTTTATAATGGTTCATAATGGCCGCACAGATACCTACAGTACCGGGACGCTTACGAACTTCAACTTTTTCAAAAGTACCATCCAGCTTTTTCTTGAACATGGTTTCGCTGCGGTGGTAGGTAACATTTATCCATGATGGTTTAAACTCCATCAAAGGATCAAGATGATCATATAATGTAACAATGGTCTTACCTTTTAATGGTGGTAAAACTTCGTAAGACAGCAAAGTATCACTGGCTTTTGAGATATGGTCAATTACTTTCATACGTATAAATGGCTACAAACATACAATCAAAGAATAACAAAATATAAAGCAAGGGGGTATTATTCTTCGTTTCAACTATCTTATTTTTACAATTACAATGACGAATCTAACCATCCATACCAAGGATCTGATTAAAAGTTACAAGGGGAGAACCGTTGTAAACCATGTAAGCGTAAATGTGGAGCAGGGCGAAATTGTTGGTCTTTTGGGCCCAAATGGCGCAGGAAAGACCACTACATTTTATATGGTAGTGGGACTTATTAAACCAGATGTAGGAGATGTGTTTTTGAATGATTTGAATATTACCAAATTGCCTATGTATAAGCGGGCACAGATGGGTATTGGTTATTTGCCACAGGAAGCAAGTGTGTTTAGAAAGCTTACGGTAGCAGATAATATTATGGCGGTTTTGGAAATGACAAAACTAAGTAAGCAAGAGCGTCTGTATAAACTGGAGTCTCTATTAGACGAATTTCATTTACACCATGTGCGCGATAATAATGGGGATAGCTTAAGTGGGGGCGAGAGAAGAAGAACAGAGATTGCAAGGGCTTTGGCAGTTGATCCTAAATTTATTTTATTGGATGAGCCATTTGCTGGAGTAGATCCCATTGCTGTGGAAGATATTCAAAGTGTAGTAGCCCGTCTGAAATTTAAAAATATCGGAATACTTATCACCGATCATAATGTAAATGAAACACTCTCGATTTGTGATCGTGCATATTTACTCATCGAAGGAAAAATATTTCGCCATGGTACTGCTGAAGAATTAGCGGATGATGAAAAAGTTCGTCGGCTTTATTTGGGTACCAATTTTGAATTGAAGAGAAAAGATTGGATCATTGATATGGGTAAAGATAATGGAGCCAGTGTACCTAATGCATCCAATGAAATTGACAACGGTACAATTTCTGACGAATAATAGGAAGGTAATTTCAATTCCTTTGCTTATTTTTCAGTAACTAATTGTATGAAAATTCTCAGCCCCGCGATATCTAGATTAGCTCGACTACGTCAAGGGCGTATCGATGCATGGGTAAATGAACCTATAGCTGCTCAGCGGGAAATTCTACAAGACCTCATTACACACGGACAGTATACAGAGTTTGGAAGGAAGTATGGGTTCAAAGAAATTTTTACCATCCGCCATTTTAAACAAGCTGTACCAATTCAAGAATATGATGATATAAAGCCTTACATCGAACGATTGATGGAAGGAGAAGAACAATTACTTTGGAATACACCTGTAAGCTGGTTTGCAAAAAGTAGCGGCACTACAAATGACAAAAGCAAGTTTATTCCTATAACTGATGAAAGTTTAGAGGACTGTCATTTTCAAGCTGCGAAAGACTTCTTGACTCTATATTATAATATCAATAACAACAGCGATTTGCTAACTGGTAAGAGTTTGGTTATTGGAGGAAGTCACCAGATTAGTAAGATCAATGAAGAGATTCAATATGGCGATTTAAGTGCCGTATTGTTACAGAACACACCATTTTGGGGCCAATGGATCAGAACTCCGGAATTATCGATAGCACTAATGGATGAGTGGGAAGGAAAAATTGAAAGTCTTGCTTTGTCCACTATTGAAGAAAATGTAACATCTATAGCAGGGGTTCCTACATGGACCATGGTTCTAATAAAACGAATTTTAGAGATTACGGGTAAAGCCAATTTAAAAGAAGTATGGCCCAATCTTGAATTGTATGGTCATGGCGGGGTTTCTTTTACTCCTTATCGTGAGCAGTTTAAAAAATTAATTGGGCCAGGTGTTACTTATCTTGATATATACAATGCCAGCGAAGGGTTTTTTGCTGCACAGAATGACCCCGATCAGGAAGGGATGCTGTTATTTTTAGCGCATGGAATTTTTTATGAATTTATGCCTGTGGAAGAATACGGAAAAGCTGATCCAAAGACGATTGGTTTGGGAGAAGTAGAGATAGGAAAAAACTATGCGTTGGTGATCAGTACCAATGGTGGTCTATGGCGTTATTTAGTAGGAGATACCATACAATTCGTTTCTGTTTTTCCTTTCAAGATCAAAGTAAGTGGCAGATTAAAGCAGTATATAAATGCCTTTGGTGAAGAAGTTATTGCAGACAATGCAGATAAAGCAATTGCCATTGCTTGTGAAAAAACCGGATTAGTTGTAAATGATTATACTGCAGCACCAGTTTATTTTGGAGATGATACAAAGGGTGCTCATGAATGGTTGATTGAATTTGATAAATCTCCTGAAAGTGTAGATGCTTTTGCTTACGAACTAGATTGTGCTTTGAAATCTTTGAATAGCGATTATGAAGCAAAGCGTTATAAGGATATTGCTTTAGTAATGCCCTTAGTTCATGCGCTAGAAAAGAATGTATTCCACGAATGGCTTCGAAGCAAAGGCAAGCTGGGTGGTCAACACAAAGTACCAAGGTTAAGTAATGATCGTAGGTATGTGGATGAGATCCTTCTACTTATCAATGAACCTAAAAACAGTTAGTCTGTTTTTTTTAAGGTCCATATTGGTTTTTCTCCAACCAATAAATTCGTTACCAAAAACAAACTCAAAAAAGATCCGGTATAAAAAAGATAGAGGTATGGAACGTCTACCAATGTGTAAAAAATTACCAATGTAAATTTTAAAGTTGCAATAGGAAGATGGTCTTTCTGTAAATGAAATCGTTTTACAAGCGCAAGACAGGCTACCATAAATAAAGAAGGTAATACAAGTGCAGAAAAAATTAATAAATGGTGTTGTAGTGCAATGTTTCCGGGTCCAAAAAATTTGGCAAATCCTAAACTTTCATGAAATACAACTGGGGCATCCTTCCAGACTCTTTCACTAAAACTAATATATTCAGAAGGTATGGCAGTAAGTGTTAAAAAGGTGTTCCATCCAAAAGGGAATAGCACCAAAACAATGAAAAATAAAATGCCCATTAAAGCAATACGCAAAAGGTTTTTGAAGTCCTTTGTATAAATATAAAAAATTAACATCGCAGGAATCCATCCTACTAATGAATAGCGACTTAATACACAAAGTGAAGTGGCCATTCCAATAAGCCATCCATTTTTACTTAATAAGGCTAGTGCAAGAAAGCTGTAAAATAAAATCACTACCCCTTCCTCAGTATAAATCAGCAGTCCAGAATTATGTGCATTTAAAAGCCACCAAATAAGTAAGAAAGCAGCAAAAAATATGGGGCCTGATTTTCTATGCAGGGGTTGTATACGCCAGATAAATAATGAAGCAAGAATAAATAACGCAACAACTGTGGTCCATCTTGGGTCTGCATTAAAAAAAACGGGAATACTGAATGGCATCCACATAGCAGGAAGATAAATTGGATGCATTCCGCCCCAGATTTCTGGAATTACATCGTATACGTGGCTCGACGGACCATGAATGAATCTTTCACTCATGATTTTTATGATGGGCAACATATCGGCATCATGGTAGTCGAGCGGAGCATCTTCCATCCAATGAAGTGCTGAACCAATAATACAAATCAAGGTCATTGCAAGAATCCACCAACGATATTTATTGGTTGTTTTTGAAAGGTCAAATGGTTGATTAGGTACCTGTTGAGGGCTTGGTAGTACTAAAGCAAACCAACACATGAATAGCCCAGATACTGTAAATGCAACACTTGTAAAACCAGTTAGAAATTTAAGTTTCAGTGCATAAGTAACACAAATAGTCTCTACTAGAAAGGCAATTAGTAATATTTTTCTCCTGGTTAGAATGCTATTCATCTTGTCTAAAATATCTAATTAAATGAAAAAGCACGACTTTATTTCTTTGTCATTAAGAATTGCGGTTAATAAAATTATAAAAAATGGTTATCTGTTTCGGATCAAAGATATTTAAGCTTACTTAGCGTATGCTGCAATTTGAGCAAATCGAAAAATATTATGGCAATCATTTGGCCCTTCAAATTTCAAGCCTGCAACTGGAAAAAGGACTTTTCTGGTTGAAAGGAGAAAATGGATCGGGTAAAACAACAATGATGAAAATGGTGGCGGGCTTGCATCCTTTCAAAGGCGATATTTTATTGGATGGCATTTCAATCAAAAATAGCCGGAACGATTTTTTAAAGTTGGTAAACTTTGCAGAAGCGGAACCTATCTACCCATCTTTTTTAACTGCGAAAGATTTAGTTGAATTGTATTGTTCTACAAAAAAAGCAAGCATTAAAGAATCGATTCAAATGTTAAAGGACTTGCACATATTTGATGCTTATCAGAATTCAGTTGGATCCTATTCGAGTGGGATGCTAAAAAAATTAAGTATTGCGCTGGCACTAGTGGGTAATCCACAATGGATATTATTAGATGAACCGCTTATAACAATTGATGTTGCAGCTGTTGCATTGGTTTGTGATTGGATCAATAAAATGCATCAGGAATTAGGAATATCTTTTATTATTTCCTCTCATCAATCTTTTCAAAATATTCTCCCATTTACTGCTGTAATCGAAGTGCAAAATCATACTGCAACCATTCAAGACAAATGAGGATCATAGCTAAAATATTGCAGTCGGTTTTAATTAATCATTTCTATAAACTGAATGCAGGATTCTTTATCTTTTTATTTTTTTTATTATTTGGTGTTGTTAGAGGTGGTCAATTGATTGAATTTCATTTAGGTCTTATCCAAGCAATATTAGGGGGCCCACTATTTTTATTGATCATTATTATTTTATGGGGTTTGTATACCCTCAAGTGTATTAATTATATCACGAAACGCTTAATGGAACCGGGTTTGAGTTTCTTGACTTGTATGAATCGACTACCCAGGAAACAAGTATGGGGATGGATGTGTTTTGTGCATTTTGAGGTATATTTTCCGGTTATTTCTTATGTTATCATTATCATTGCTGTAGCTATCAAAGCGCATCAATATCAACAAGCCCTGATCATCTTCACTGCGAATCTTGTATTTTATATAGCTGCTGTTCGGATATATTTTAAATGTTTACAGCTTCATAGTATTGAATTTATTTTGTTAAGATTCAGATTCCCGACAATACAAATCGTTAAACCATACTTTCTTTTTCCATTGTTTTTTATCTGGCAAGAAAGAAAGTGGATGTTATTATTAACCAAACTATTTACGCTTATTTATCTCTATGGATTTATACAATTCTAT
>Ga0194047_10000210_pt1 | contig 39804 bp, 34 predicted proteins | sample JunL225m_MetaG_2_FD_160070 | JGI IMG/M metagenome (GOLD analysis project Ga0194047, IMG submission 160070) | Anoxic zone freshwater microbial communities from boreal shield lake in IISD Experimental Lakes Area, Ontario, Canada - Jun2016-L221-5m | ecosystem: Environmental > Aquatic > Freshwater... | reverse complement strand
CCGAACGTTTAATAATTCTATTTATTATGTAAACAATTGTTAAATATATCCACACCCATAGGATAAGTTAAATGGCTTTTTGCCGTTTTTTTACGTTGATTTGAATAATATTTGAAACAAATACAAATCTAATGACGCAAAAAGTAGCAGAAATAAATGCTTTATTTAAGTTAATTGACGACCCAGATGAAGAAGTATTTAATACCATTGCAGATAGATTGTTGGTGTATGGTTCTCCAATTATTCCGGATTTAGAACATTTATGGGAAAATACATTAGACGAAGCTACTTTAGAGCGCATCGAAATGATGATCTATAAGCTTCGTTTACAGGATTTAAAAGATGCTTTTGTAAAATGGAAAGACGATCCTCATGCTTCCTTATTTGAAGGCGCTTTATTGGTAACACAGTTTTATTACCCCGAATTGACCATTGATGTTTTACGTCATCAAATGGAAAAAATCAGACGCAATATTTGGTTAGAGTTGAATAACTATTTAACACCTTTAGAACAAGCCAATGTCATTCGTAATATTCTATATAATTATTACCAAATAAAAGGAGTCGAAGTAAACTATGAAAAACCCGAAGAGTTTTTAATTGCTGCCCCACTGCAATCCAAAAAAGGCAATGCCATCGCGAATACTTTATTGTATGCAGAATTGTGCCAACAATTAGAAATTCAGGCCCATTTTATCAATATTCCCAAACAATGTATTATTGCATTTTACACTTCGGATTGGGATCCAGAAGAAATCGTAGCCAACCCTCAGGAGTTTATACAATTTTATGTGGAAGGCACTACCGGCAACGCTTTTTCTCAAAAAGATTTAGATCATTATATGCTCAGAAGCAATATTGAACCAAAAAATAGCTATTACAAGCGATTGAGCAATGTAGCCATCATCAAAAAGCATTTAATAGAATTTGCAAAATGTTTTCAAAGCCCTACATTGCTTTATAAACTAAACGATCTAATGGAATTGGCCAATTTATTAACCTAAGCAACCTAACTTTAGGAATAAATTTTCAAACATGCTCACCTGGGAAGATTTTACAAAAGTAGACATACGCTGTGGCACCATTCTATCGGTTCAAGCATTTCCAAAAGCAAAAAAACCAGCTTACCAATTAAGTATTGATTTTGGCCCTTTAGGTATAAAAAAATCATCAGCTCAAATAACCCAATTTTATACCATAGAAAGCCTTATTGGCAAGCAAATCATTGCCGTTGTCAACTTTCCACCCAAACAAATTGCAAATTTTATAAGCGAATGTTTGGTCTTAGGCGTTTATGATGAAGCGCATGAAGTAGTTTTGCTACATCCTTCTTTACCAGTTACTAATGGACAACCCATCGGATAATGCCAAATACTTCTACTCAAATTTACCATAGCCCAATTGGAATCATTAAAATTGTTGCCAATGATTTTTGTATCGAAGAATTGGTTTTTATAGAAGAAAAACAATTGGATCAAATAAACATTTCAAGCACAACTTCTGATGTCATCAATCAATGCATTGATGAATTGATTGAATATTTTGCAGGCAAAAGAAAACATTTTAGCGTAGCCATTAACCAAGCTGGCACCGAGTTTCAGCAAAAAGTTTGGAAGGAATTGTATGAAGTGCCCTTTTCAAAAACTTTAAGTTATGGAGAATTGGCAAAAAAAATGGGCGATCCTAATTTAGTACGCGCTGCAGCAAATGCCAATGGAAAAAATAAAATTGCCATCATTGTACCCTGTCATAGAATTGTAGGTTCGGATAGATCTTTGGTAGGTTATGCTTGGGGCAAATCCAGAAAAAAATGGCTACTACAACACGAATTTAGATTGGAGCTGGGTGTACAAACTTTGTTTTAAGACCCCCAATATTACTTTAAGATAGCCCCATCAAAACCAAAGGGCAATAAATTAGAAGCAGAAGGCAATACCATCACAGGGCCAGATTTACCAGCTAAGATTATTTTAATGGGTGCATGGTATCTGTTTTCAAAATCTAACAATGATTGTCGACACATGCCACATGGCGAAATAGGCTCAATAGAGGGTTTATTCAATGGGTCATAACTCACAGCCATGCTTAAGATAGTAGCCTCTGGATATTGACTCCCAATGCTGTTTAATAAAGTTCTTTCGGCACATATACCAACGGGGAAACTTGAACTTTCTTGGTTAGACCCAATAATAATTTGACCGGTAGACAATAAGGCAGCAGCACCTACTTTAAAATTAGAATAAGGTGCATAAGCAGATTCAGTAGCTATGATGGCTGCTTGTAATAGATTTTGATCCGCAGCAGGCAATAATCCAGCATGCTCTAATAACTCATATTCAAACGCGTATTTTTTTTGCATTGCTTTATTTGATGCGATTAAATAATCGATTCCAACGAATGGATTTATTGTAACTAAACCAAATTAATGCTGCACGACCTACAATATGTGTTTCTGGAACATAACCCCAATATCTGCTGTCTTGACTTCTGTGGCGATTGTCTCCCATCATCCAATAGTAATCTTGTTTTACCGTATAACTAGTAGCAACTGACCCATTTAAAATATACTGGCCATTTGCTTTTTCTAAAGTATTGTGTTCATAATTGGTAATCAAACGACGATACAATTCGATAGTGCTATCATTCAATTCTACAATATCCCCTTTTTTAGGAATACGAATAGGGCCAAAATTATCTACAGTAAAAGGAAAATGTTGTACTTCATTAGGGAAAGTAGTTCCAACCATATTGTCAACATAAAAGATTACTTCTTTCACCTGTGGCAGTTTTCGCAAACTAGCAGCAGCCCCAGCTGTCATATTGATCAAATACGTATTAGGCTTTCCCTCAAATACTTTAAAATCAGTAGTTGCTTCGGTGGTGCTAATGCCAATGCTATCTTCTATAAAATCTTCAGGAATGGGCTTGCCATCTGTTACTACAATGTATTCGGTTTGTGCAGAAGACGCTACATAAGCAAGTTGATGATTCACCCACAATTGGCTTTCTTTAACTTGGATAATGTCACCCGGAATACCCACGCATCTTTTTATATAATTATCAGTTTTATCTATCGGATGAACCAATATAGGAAATTGGGCCTTCAACTTTTCCCTATCTCCATTAAATTCAGGACTTCTCAATACATCATAATAAGGAATTTTACTGCCATATTCAGGGTCGTTTATAATGGTATCGCCTGCCGGAAAATTAAATACCACCACATCATTTCGATTGATGTTTCTAATTTTTGGCAACCTGCTATAATCCAATTGAACCCATTTTACATAAGACGGTGTGGTAGGTGCACCGGGTAAAGTATTGTGTACAAATGGAAAAGAGATAGGTGTTTGAGGAATTCTTGCACCGTAGGTTATTTTGTCTACAAACAAAAAATCATTTACCAATAATGTTTTTTCCATACTCTCGGTAGGAATCACATAGGCTTCAAAAAAAAAAGTTCTAATTAAAGTAGCAGCCACCACTGCAAAAACTGCAGCATCAATCCATTCTCTAGAAGCAGGCTTATGATAATGTACCAAGGCTTCTGCACCATACCATTTTTCATTGGCCGAAAATCCCAAATAAGGCAAATAAATAAAAGGGAAAAATACAGTCAATGCATGTTGGATCAAATTCACCTTCTTAAAATGCATCACAAAAATGATAGAAATCCAGAGACTCACAAATTGTCCTAAAATTGGAATAAGTTGAATCCAAAACCAAATTTTAGGAATATTACATAACCTAACTACCTCCCAAGTATTGTATATAGGGATAATGGCTTTTACATTTTCTACACCCGCTTTTTTAAGCATACTGTAAATACCAATGTACCAGCCCACCCAAAATATAATTAAACAAATGAATCCCATAAATATTTATTGTTGTTCTAAACAAAAATATCCCTTTGTGAGGGATATTTATAAAAAGATCTTGAATTATATTGTTAAACTGGACAAAAGGCTAAAATAATGGATGATTGTCTACTTATTTGTATTGATGCAATACTTCCTTAACTAGTTTTACCGATCTGATGATGTCTGGAATGGCCAAAGCTGTTAAATTAGGCGCATAGTGCATGGGCGCATCTGCACTGGTGATTCTTCTTATAGGTGCATCTAAATAATCAAAGCCTTCTTTTTGAATGCGGTAACTTAATTCTGAAGATACAGAAGCAAATGGCCATTGTTCTTCAATAATTACCAAACGATTTGTTTTTTTAACACTTTCTAAAACCGTCATCCAATCCAAAGGACGAATGGTTCTTAAATCTATTACTTCTGCACTTATGCCTTCTTTTTCTAATTCTGCTGCAGCACCTAATGCTACTTTCATCATCTTGCTGTAAGATACAATGGTAACATCACGACCTGGTTTTTTAACTGCTGCTAAGCCTAATGGGATATAATATTCTTCATCAGGGACATCTGCTTTTTCACCATAGCTCACTTCACTTTCTAAAAACATGATAGGATCTTCTTCATATCGAATGGCTTGTTTAAGCAAGCCTTTAGCATCATAAGCATCAGCAGTAGAAACTACCTTGATTCCAGGAATATTGGCTAAATAGCTTTCAAATGCAGTAGAATGTTGTGCGCCCAATTGACCGGCACTTCCATTGGGACCTCTCATTACAATTGGACACCCAATTTGACCGCCACTCATGGCCAGCATCTTACTTGCCGTATTTAGTATTTGGTCTAATGGCAATACGGCGAAGTTCCAGGTCATAAACTCTACAATGGGTCTTAAACCATTTTGGGCTGCGCCCACTGCTACTGCAGTAAAACCCAATTCTGAAATGGGCGTATCTATAATACGTTTAGGCCCAAATTCGGCCAACATACCTTGACTAACTTTATATGCGCCATTGTATTCGGCTACTTCTTCACCCATCAACAATACACGCTCGTCTCTTCTCATTTCCTCACTCATTGCTTCGCGGATGGCTTCTCTTAAGGCTATTGATCGCATGAATCTAATTTTAATTTGAGATGCAAAAATAGAGTTTTATACAAGAAAAAAGTAATTATGAGGCATAAAAAATCCCTTCTCCCATTGAAGGAAGAAGGGATTGAAGGACTAACCCATCCTTTTAAAACCTACAATATGTTATAAGCAAAGCTTACATAGTACAATCCGCCAATTTTTGGACTACCATAAGCTGAGTAATAATACTTGTTAAAAATATTGGTACCACCTACTTTAATCAAAGATTTGATAGAAGGTACTTTGTATGTTAAAACAGCATCAACTGTTTGGTAAGAACCTAATTTACCAGCTGCAAAACTTCCTTCATAATTCATCTCGTCTTGGTAATGAAGTGTTGCGTTAAAGCCTAATTTTTTCTTGAATAAAAGCCCGCTATTGCTAAATCCAAAATTTGCTCTCCACAATGGAGTATTGAAATAAGCAATGAAGCCTGTTGGTAAATTTCCAATCTCATCCGTATACAAACTACTTGTGAAACTAAAGTTATTAGGTAATAAATAATCAGCAGAAACACCCCAACCAGAAGTAGAAACATTGGTTGTTGAATTGGTTGAAATACTATAAGCTATACGCTTATTTGCATCTAATAAGTCATAAGCACTTGGTGCAGCTGCATTTCTTGATTGCAATACTTGAACACTACCAATAAAATTAGAATAATGACCAGAATAGATATAAAAATCAATCAATAACTTTTTTGCAATTAATGTTTTATAACCTAACTCAAATGAATTCATAGATTCTGGCTTGAAATCGCCAAAAGTTTGTTGTTTCAATAAAGCTGTATTAGGCGTACCAGCAGCAACAGAACCTCCAAAATTAGTCACACTTTCGACTGTATAAACTGGGTTGGTAGCAAAATTATAATAATCTCTAAATTGAGGCAAACCACCCATTAAACGTGTACCACCACCAGCTAATAAGTTGATGTATTGGTTTTGTGTAGTTGGGAAACGATATGCTGTTTGGTAAGAAATACGAATGTTGTTGTCTTCTGCTACTTTAATAACTGCAGAGGCTCTTGGTGTAAAATGACCTTCAAAATTTTGATGCTTGTCATAACGACCAGCAAAAGATAATTTCAAGATATCTCCAAAAAACTTCTTAGAAACCTGAGTATAAGCACCAGTTTCATTCATATTAATTGGACCTGTTGTATCTGCAAACAATGTTCCTTGAGAATTCAATGTGTAGGTTTTGCTACTTGCGCCAAATAATAAATCCATATCATATTTTTCTAAACCTAAAGCTTCGGTAACATTGTATTGACCTTCTGCTACTGTCAATGAAGATTTATCTAAAAACATACCACCACCTTGAGATATTGGTGTACTAGTTATATGTTGAAAAAACATATTATTTCCAATGAATCCAGTTGGACGACCAGCATCCGCAATAGCTCTAGCCGCATTGTTTGCTTCTAAAGTACCAAGGCCAGCATCTCTATATTGTACATAAGCAGCAGTATATTGAGGATACCAAGTAGTACTTGGTTTCCAAGATTCATTGAACAAACGAGTTGAAATGGTTGCATTAAATGAATTACCTGCATCTTCAATTGTTTTATAAGCTCTTACATACCAATTTTTAGATTTTAATTCAAATTTGTATTGACTCATTTGTAAATTCTTCAATGAGTAACGATCACTTCCTGTGTAAACAGTATTACCTGTTCCAGTATAAGCACTAACAGAAGCTTCTGTTTGATCATTCACTTTGTAATGAATAGATCCAGAAACTTTTGTATTTCTAGTAGTTGGATCAATCACATCACTTTCGTTGTAACCAGTTCTACTTACATTGGTATTGCCTGCAAAAAAACCTTTAGCATCACCATATAAAAAGGCAGCATAAGGGGTTAAAGCAGCATTTTGACTATTCAAGAAAGTAGAATAAGAAGCAAGGGTTGGATACAATTTAGCAGCACCATACAACTGAGTATAAGCAGCATTTGCATAAGTACCCGCAGCAGCACCATAACCAGCATAAGCTGCAGTTAAAGCGCCCAATACACCTGATTTCACAGAGCTAAATACAGAACTCATAGAAGAGGTTGTCTCATCACCATATACGTTCACACCGTCATAATTTGGATCTGTTGTTCTTGTTCCTCCAATGGTCTCACCTATTGAAGTTCCAGTTAAACGAGAATAGTTGGTCGTATTTTGACCTACCCAATCCTGACCCTCGGTATATTCTCCAGAAACTTTATACGCCCAACGATCAGAAATTTTACTTGCCCATCTTACTGTATAATCTTTAAAAGAAGCTTGAGGACGCTCGTAATTATCTACGTGGTTTACACCTTGTTTAATTTGGAAGCTTAACCCTTGATATTTAAATGGACTTTTGCTGTTAATTAAAATAGTACCATTCATGCCACCAGAACCATACAATACAGAAGATGCACCTGGCAACAATTCAATATTATCTACATCTAATTCTGTTAAACCAACGATGCTACCAACAGCAAAATTTAAGCCTGGAGCTTGGTTATCCATTCCATCAACCAATTGGTTAGCACGAACGTTACCGCTCACGTTAAAACCTCTTGTACCAATAGATTTGAATGTCAAACTAGCTGTGATCATGTCTACTCCCTTTAAATTTGCAAGGATATCATAGTAATTTGAAGTTGGAGAAGTCTTTATGGTTGAACTACTGATTTTTTCTATCGTAACTGGTGATTCAAGAATTCTCTCACCCACTCTTGAAGCCGCTACAACCACTTCAGAACCTAAAACATACGTAGGTTTAAGTGTTACATTTACTTTATTTGATGCATCAACAGCCACTTCTTTAGATTCAAAACCTACCGAAGTAAACACCAAAGTATAAGGTGCTTTTTGAGCTACTGTTAATTTAAAATTACCTTTATCATCAGTATAGGTACCTTGACTTGACCCTTTTAAGGATACAGTTACAGCAGCTAATGATTCTAAATTGCTGGAATTTTTAACAGTACCTGAAATGATACTAGCATTTTGTGCATTTGCACTCATTACCAACATGGTAGATAAGCACAAAACAGAAAAATGTCTGAAAAATGTTTTCATAATTAATTGTTTTTAAGTTGAATCGTGGTACAATTTAACATATTGTAAGCATTTAAGAAAAAATTATCATTTGTATCTTTAAAAATATAATTTTACAGCATGAAAATGCCCAAATTGCCCCATCAAATAAATGAGTACCATGGCAAGGTAAGAGACGTCTATTATCTTGACAATGAACTACTTGTAATGATAGCAAGTGACAGAATCTCTGCTTTTGACGTCATTTTGCCCAGTCCCATCCCTTTTAAAGGTCAGGTCCTAAATCAGATCGCCGCCTATATGTTGGCCGCAACCAAGGATATTTGCCCCAATTGGCTATTAGATTGCCCGGCACCAAATGTGGCCATTGGCAAAAAATGTACCCCTTTTAAAATTGAAATGGTGGTTCGAGGCAATTTAGTGGGCCATGCTTGGAGAACTTACCAAGCAGCTGGACGTAAATTATGCGGGGTAACCCTTCCAGAAGGGATGAACGAGAATGATTATTTTCCAACCCCTATTATAACCCCTTCCACTAAAGCAAGTGAAGGGCATGATGAAGACATTTCAAAAGAAGAAATTATTGCACAAGGATTAGCATCTGCTGCAGATTGGACCGTATTAGAAAAATATGCTTTGGCTTTGTTTCAAAGAGGAAAAGAAATTGCCGCCCATCGCGGATTGATATTAGTAGATACCAAATATGAATTTGGAAAAATTGGAGATACGATTTATTTAATGGATGAAATACATACCCCCGATTCCTCTCGCTATTTTTATGCAGATGGATTTGAAGAAAGACAATCCAAAAAAGAAAAGCAAAAACAATTAAGTAAAGAATTTGTGCGCGAATGGTTGATTGCAAATAATTTTATGGGCAAAGAAGGTCAAACAGTGCCTGCGATGTCTGCAGAATGGATTGATACGATTTCTAAAAGATATATTGAACTTTACGAACAAGTAATTGGCGAAAAATTTATACCGCAGCAATTATCAGAAGAAGAAACTTATAAAGTTGTTTGCGCTTCGCTTGAAAAGCTTAGTTAGTTTTAGAATAGAAATTTAAAAATTAATTTCAGTTCTGAACTTCGAGTCATAGCGTGAAGAAAAAATAAAAATGAATCGTTAAAAAATTGTGCATGTCTGAGCGAAGCGAGTTCACAATTTTAGATTCTTTTTTACTTTTTTAGCGTCATGGCGAGCAGTGAAGAATGAAATATTTTTAAATATCTATTCCTAACCTAGGCCTTAAGCGTTGCTTACTTTTGTTAAAAATTTGCTGGCCTTTATCAATGCCTTTTCTAAGTTCAATTTGCTTTTCAAGGGGCAGATGTATAATATCGGTGCAGGCCTGGGTGCAGCAGCCCGCATAAGTTTCCACACAAGTTGGGCATTGTATAAATAATAAATGACAGCCGTCATTTTTACAATTGGTATGCGTGTCGCAGGGTGCACCACACTGATGACATTTGGCAATAATGTCTTCGGTAATTTTTTCGCCCAACCTATCATCAAATACAAAATTCTTTCCTTTGAATTTGCTTTCTAATCCAGCCTCTTTTATTTGATTGGCATAATTAATAATGCCTCCTTCTAAATGAAATACATTTTTAAAACCCTCATGCAACATATAAGCACTGGCTTTTTCGCAACGAATACCGCCTGTACAATACAAGATAATATTTTTATCCTTATTGTCTTTCATCATTTTGGCAGCCATCGGTAATTGTTCTCTAAAAGTATCCGAAGGAATTTCAATGGCTTTATCAAAATGCCCCACTTCGTATTCATAATGATTGCGCATATCAATCACAATGGTATCTTCTTTCTCTAATAAAGTGTGCATCTGTTTAGCACTTACATACTTGCCTTTATTTTCCATACTAAAATTGGGGTCTTCAATTCCATCTGCCACAATTTTTTCACGGGTTTTAATTCTAAGTACCCAAAAACTTTTGCCATTGTCATTCACTGCAGTATTTAATCGCACACTTTCTATACCATTAATAGAATATAAATAAGTCTTAAAATTTTCAAACAAATGTGCAGGTACACTTATTTGTGCATTGATGCCTTCTTTGGCAATATAAATACGGCCAAATACTTGTAAAGCATTCAACGCTTTGTATAATTCATCTCTAAATACCAACGGATTTTGAATGGCAAAGTATTGGTAAAAACTAATGGTGGTACGAGGAAAATTTTCCTGATACAATTTCTCTTTCAACTCCTTATTGGAGATTCGATTGTGCAATACAGACATAAAATAAATTTAGACATCTAGGATGTTCCTACAAATGGACCCAATTACAGGTTGGGCAAATTCATTACAAAGTTAAGACAAATAAATTTCTACCAAAAAGAGGTAGTGTGATAAATATCAGCCTACCCAAATATTTAAATTATTTTTTACGCATAAATGACCCAGTTAAGGAAGCCAAGCCTCCTAATAAAAAACCAACAATTGAAGTGATTGCTAGGAGCGCTTGAAACGACCCTTTTAGGGGTAGGATATTTGCCACTTTAACTGAAAGAATATGATGGTTTTGATTATCGATTACAAATGCCAATCCCAACCACAATAAACCAATTCCGAGTGCACCTGACATAAACGATTTACTTGGCTTTTGGTTGATAAGTAGCGCAATGAACATATTGGTCACTACAAAACTCCACCAAGGCAAATTTCCATAAATACCCAATGCATATCCTAACAATGCACAAAGCAAAATGGACACTACAAATTTTAAATGTTCAGAAGAATTATTTTTCATAAAATAAGATTAAGGTGAATTGAATGAATTAGGCTTTATTAAATTGAATATGCCATTTGGTTCTTTCATGTTGCTTTAATTTTTCTTTTGGTAAAAACAACAATCGATAATATTTTCCAGCAGCCCAAGAATCAACAAAAGTATCGTAATAACTACTTCCTGGATTTCCACTTTGACCTCCAGGATATAAACCATAGGCTTCAATTTCATCGGTTAAGTGCACTACCATTCTCCAACTAGGGCCATGCATTTCTGTAGTGGCATTAATAATATTCATACCTCCTCCAATAGGTAAATTCATTCTACTCAAAGCAGGTATCTTAGTGAGATGCAATACCCTGGTGGCTTTAAATAAAGACCATTCTAATTTATTTTCTTTTTCTAATTCCAATAATTTCTTGGTGGCATTTTCTACACCCAAGGTTACTTGGTCTTTAAAATTCTCTACTTTATCTTTGGTACGAATGTCATCTGCAATAGACCAATTGGAATCTTTTAACATTTGATCCAGGACTACAAAATCATCTGGCTTGGTTAGCGGAATGGGTGATCCAGCTAGTTCATCCCCCCAAACAGCTTGTGTTACACTGTCCCAAACTATTTTAAAAACTGTAATGCCTTTTGAATTTTCTTCATTCACTAAATTCCAGTTGGTCATTTCTGTCACCATTCTTTTGGCATCTGGACTTAATTTATCTACTTGCAAATATTTCATCAAAGCAGGTCGAGCAGTGGCCGCAAATACATTATCGTTATTAGTTTGTAATGCTTGCATATCTTCTGCGGTAATATTACTCATACCTATCAAATGCTTATTTACACTAATGCCTCTATACAAAGGGAAGGAACTTGCTGTTCCTAAATAGTAAGGATAACTAGCATCAGTTGATTTTTGGTTCGCACTACTTACAAATCCGCGAGCAGGATTTTTTATAGTAGGATTTTCTTCATTAGGAATAATACCTTGCCATGCATAAGTAGAATCGTCTCCTGGCATAATGAAATCACCCTGATGATTCCATCTTGCCACAAAACTTCCTTGTTGCTTTATAGCAATATCTCCAGACTTAGTAGCTAATACAAAATTTTGTCCAGGGCAGGTCCAAAGTGAAATGGCTTTAATATAATCATCATAATTTTTAGCACGGTTCAATCTGTAAAAAGTTTCTACACCCGTAGAAGCATTGTGGGCTGTCCATTGAATGGCTAAATTGCGTCCTTTAGATTGTGGGTTTTGATAATGTGCATCATACATAGCAGGACCCCAATGCGTCATGGGTATTTGCTCCACTATATCGGCACTATCTTTCACTTTAATAACTTCAGTTCTCTTAGTAACAGTATTCCATTTCCCATTGTACCAATATTCATTCTCAGTGCTATCTTTAAACTTAATTTCATAAAAATCTAAAACATCACGACCAGCATTGGTAACTCCCCAAGCTAAGCTATCATTGAATCCAATAATAACTGCAGGAGAACCTGGGAAACTTGCACCATAAGTACTATGTGTAGGTGTGGTAATTTGTACTTCATACCAAAGAGAGGGCATGTTTAATCCTAAATGTGGGTCACTACATAAAATAGGTCGGCCCGATTTTGTTTTAGTACCCGATACCGCCCAGTTATTACTTCCATTATTTTTATCGGGCGCCTCGGGGGTTTGAACATTGGAATAGGCCACTGCATTATTTTGATGCAAATAAGCAGAATCGGCTTTAGCGGGTTTAACAGGAACAATAGAAGGTTTTTGATACACTGTTCCTTTAGGAATAATAGGGTCTAATGAATCTTGATTATTGGTATAGAGTTTATCAAATAAATCATAGCCAAGATAATCTCTTGTATTGGTTAATTGTAAATCAGTGGTTGCTGAACGACCTGTTAAATCATAGGACATAAACATTAAAAATAAATAGGTCTTTGCAGGTGTCCATTTTTCAGGCGCATAGTTCATTAATTTAAATTCAAACGGCATATCTGCAGGATCTAATTGTTTGATATAGGCGTTCACTCCTGCTGTATAAGCATCCACTGTTGCTTTCATTTCAGGATTGGTAGCGTTAATGGATGCTTCTGTATTCTCTGCACCATACACCATGCCCAGTCTTCTAAAAAAACGATCTATTGATAATTTATCTGCTCCTGCAATTTCACTTAGTCTACCAGAAGCCACTCTTGTTTGAAAATCCATTTGCCACAATCTAAATTTTGCATGCAAGTAGCCTTGAACAAAATAAGCGTCTTCATCATGGTCGGCATAAATATGCGGCACCAATCTGTCATCTAAATACACATCTACATTTCCTTTTAATTCGTTTACTAGAATGGAGGCATCAAAATTAGTATTCACTTTTTCTGCATTTTTCCAAAATCCATGTTGTGGAGATAAAAAATAACCCAACCTAGGTGACTTGGTAGCCCCAATAGGCAATTGAGTATCCAATACAGCAACCAATCCAACGGTTACGATTGCAGAAGTAATAAATGGCAATAAACGCATAACAAATATTTAGACAACTAAATTAAGAATTTATTTGCCAATTTGTTGTTTAAAAAAATGAAGTTGATCATTCAAAGCTAAAAAAGGATATAAACTTAATAAGCGCTCTGTTTTGGCGATACAATTTTGAATAAATTCTTGATGTTGTGATGAACCAGCAAAAAAAGGTTTATGCTGCATGGCCAATTGTAATTCTGCCACTTGCTTCATAATATCTTGTGTCTGTTCATTAAAATAAGTCTCTACTAACTTCTCCCAAACATAATTAGATGCTGCATAATTGGGATGCACCAAATCTTCGGCATAAAAACGGTAATCTCTTAAATCATCTATTACATATTCATAAGAAGGGAAATAAGCAATATTTTCTGTGGTTTCTACTATTTCATGTACCCCTTGAATGAGCACTGCCTTAGATCTATTATTTTCCACTAAACCTTCTCTTAAATGACGTACAGGGCTAATGGTGAAAATAATTTGTAATTGCGAATTGAATTGATGCAATGCCTGCACCATATGCTTTAATAAAAGAACTAATTCATCGGGCTTCATTAATTTTTTATCAAACCAATTAGCAGGTGCTTTATGATTATTGGCCACTACCTGCCCTACTGAATGTGGGGACTGACTATTTAGTTGATATACCCAGGCTGAACCAAGGGTAATAACCATATGATTGGCTGTTTTTAAAAAAGCATGCGCTTTAGTAATGGAATTGTTTATTTTTTCCAGTGCATCTTTAGTTGTAATGCCAGAAAAACGACTATGATGATGCCAACAATTCCAAACCTCATTCAACTGAAATAAATCGGCTTCGGTATACACTTTGTTTTCTATACAATCCGACAATGACTTGATAACACTAATGGGGTTGAATAAAATGCCATGTGGATTTTCAAATACCTTAAATAAATGAGTATTTAATTTAGTACCAATATTTTCAGAAAAACAAGAACCTATTAAAAAAACGCCATCCCTATAACTAATGGGATGCTCGGAACGCTTAGCAGGAAGGGTTAATTTGAATTTTAAGGTACTCATGCAGCCATTTATTTTAAAGGAAACATTCTTTGTTTCATGGCTTCATATAAAATAATGCCAGCAGCTACTGAAACATTAAAAGAATCAAAATTAGTAGCCATGGGAATTTTGAAAAAATAATCGGCGGCCTTGGCTAAATAAGGTTGTACGCCTCTACCCTCATCTCCCATAATGATACAAGAAGGTATGTTCAAATCTAATTCATGAATATTTTTTTCGGCACGCATTTCACTGGTGAAAACTTGTATGCCATTTAAATGCAATAAATCAACTGCTTTTAAAAGACTCCCCACCCTTACTATATGTATATGTTCCAAAGCACCTGCGCTGCTTTTAAAGGCTTCTTCGTTTAAGGCCCCCACTCCTTTGTCAGGAATGATTAAAGCTTGCGCACCACAGCAATGTATACTTCTTCCAATGGCACCAATATTTCTTACATCGGTCACGCCATCTAACATTAAAAATAAGGGCGTTTCTCCTTTGGCCACTACAAAGTCTATCACTTCTTGTAATTCTAAATATTTTACTTTAGAAATAAAAGCCAATACCCCCTGATGATTGGCCTTACTTAATCCATTTAATTTTTCAATGGGAACCAATTGAACAGGTATGCTTTTTTCTCTAGCCGCATTTTTAATTTCATTCAAGCCTTCGCCTTGTGCATTTTTTTGAATGAGTATCTTTTCAATATTGGTACCCGACTCAAAGGCCTCCATTAATGGCTGACGACCAATAATAAATTTACGCTCCGTAACTGGCCCACGCTCCGTGTTAAATCTTGGTCTTGGTTTATAGGGCCTATCTGGTCTTGAATGTCTTTCCTCCATAGAATTCAAAGTTAATCGATTTTTGATTGCATTGTATTCCATTTCAAAATAGCAGCCACTGTAATGGAATCGGTAATTTTCCCCTCCATCACCCACTGCAAAGCTTGGGTAAAAGGAATTTTTTGAACGGCTAATTTTTCAGTGTCTTCCGGTTCGGCTTCCCCAGCTGTTAAGTCTTGGGCTACATATACTACTGCATATTCATCAGATACTGAATTAGAAACATGCATGCGCAAAATTTCTGTCCAGCTTTTTGCTTCAAAACCCGTCTCTTCTTTTAATTCTCTTTTAGCAGCTGTTAAATGATCGGTTCCTTCTGGGCAACCCCCTTCTGGAATTTCCCAACTGTATTCATTTAAAGGAAAACGGTATTGCCCTACTAAATAAGTGTCTTTATTTTCATCTATTACAATGACCCCAATAGCAATATTTTTAAAATGCACTTTGCCATAAATACCTGGCGTGCCTGCAGGGGTAATGACTTCGTATTCGGTTAAGTTTATCCAAGCATTATCATACACTAATTTACCGCTAATAGTTTTCCAAGGATTTTTTTCGTTCGTCATAAATTATATCATTCAAGTGTCTATAGCTTCTAAATAAAAAGCCCTCTCGAAATTCGAGAGGGCTTTTATAATGCATCTTTTTATTATTTTAAACCGAAAGCTTTTTTCACTTTCGCAACATAATCTAATTTCTCCCAAGTAAACAATTCTACTTTCATCGTTTTTGTTTTGCCATCTGGGCTAGTAAATGTTTTAGTCACTGTTTCGTTCTTACGACCCATGTGTCCGTAAGCAGCAGTTTCACTATACATGGGCGTTCTTAATTTTAATCTTTGCTCAATAAAGTAAGGACGTAAATCAAAAATAGATTCCACCAATTTACCAATTTGACCATCATTCATTTTTACTTTAGCCGTACCGTAAGTATTTACGTTAATGGAAGTTGGTTTCGCAACACCAATCGCGTAAGATACTTGAACTAAAACTTCTGAAGCTACACCAGCAGCTACTAAATTTTTAGCAATATGACGCGTTGCATAAGCAGCAGAACGGTCTACCTTACTAGGATCTTTACCAGAGAAGGCTCCACCACCGTGTGCACCTTTACCACCGTAAGTATCTACGATAATTTTACGACCCGTTAAACCAGTGTCACCATGTGGGCCACCAATTACAAACTTACCTGTTGGGTTAATATGATACGTGATGTTATTGTTAAACAACTTAGCGTATTTCTTATATTTTGCTTTTACTCTTGGAATTAAAATTTCAACGATGTCTTTTTTGATTTTCGCTAACATCTTTCCTTCTGCATCAAAATCATCGTGTTGCGTACTCACCACAATCGCGTCAATTCTTACCGGCTCATTTTTGTCGTTGTACTCTAAAGTAACTTGAGATTTTGCATCTGGACGTAAATATTTGATCGCCTTGTTCTCTCTTCTTAAGGCAGCTAATTCAATTAAAATTTTGTGCGCTAAGTCCAAAGCGAGTGGCATATAATCCTCTGTCTCGTTGCTTGCATAACCAAACATCATCCCTTGGTCACCAGCACCTTGCTCTTCTTTTTTCTTTCTGTCCACCCCTTGATTGATGTCAGCAGATTGTTCGTGAATGGCACTTAATACACCACAGCTATCTGCTTCAAACATATATTCACTTTTTGTGTAACCAATTTTCTTGATCACATTACGCGCAATGGTTTGAACATCTAAATACGCTTTAGATTTTACCTCACCCGCCAAGATCACTTGACCTGTAGTCACTAAAGTTTCACATGCCACTTTTGATTGTGGATCAAATGCTAAAAAGTTGTCAATTAAAGCGTCAGAAATCTGATCCGCTACTTTGTCTGGATGTCCTTCAGAAACGCTTTCAGAAGTAAATAAATATGGCATAGATGAGTATTTAAGTTGCAAATATATTAATAAAAACTATTTGAATGAAATTGAGCCTATAAATCTGAATAATAAATATGCAACCTCATTTTAAACTTAGAATGGGTACCGCCCCCAAGTCTTACCCTACCCATAGCAGGTTGATTCCCAAAGGAACTAGATAAGTAATTGGTTGTAGCAGGCAATGTATTGCTGGGATGAGGAGGAACAAATTGAATAGAATCGTTTACAGGGGCCAATAGCCTAAAGTCAAATATAGAGTCGGCACGAGAGATAACACCCTGTACATATCTACTAATACTAAAATTATAAGTGGCTATATTGTCAACACCATTTAAGGTTTTATAAACCAATCTGCCTCCAAAACGAGTCATGCTGGTCGCATCACTGGTACCGCCAAAGTCATTAGGTACATTTCTTAATGTTTTAGTAGTAGAATCATAACTACCTAAGAATAAATAATTGGGTGGCAATAAGAAATTTTCCAAAGCATTTGCACCGCTAACTGGCGCTTGTGCAGCAATTAACTCGGCACGATGAATGATTTTATTTTTAAACGCTTTTAATCCAGGAACTTTTATTTTAACCATGGTACCGGGACTCGTTTGCACATACACTAAAGAATCACTGGTTAAATTATTGGAAAGATGCTTGGCCAATTCAGACCCAGTGGTCGTTCTTTTGATAAAATTTGCGTGACCATTATCTGATAAGGTAAATGTAAATTTAACGACCGATGTATCTCTTTCATAATTGATAGAAGTTGTTGATGTACTTCTATAATACAAAGCCAATTTTGTGTTGGTGTCTAACAAAGCAATTTGAACCATTACATTTTTGTTAGAGGCAGGATCGGCTGTTAAAGCAAACCCAGGGAAATAAGCCCTTAAAGTTGTATCCGTCAAATAAGCATTGGTCGTATCATAATCTTTTATAAACATTTTCGCGAACGACTTATACAAAGGAATTCTAATTTGACTAGCTGCTGCCTCAAATCTGTTGTAGTTAGAATCTCTTGCGTGTGCAAAATCTAAAATGTATGGATCTGCTAATGCTACATCTGTTTTTATATTGTACAATTCAGGAAAATTGCTAGCATACATAGTAGAGTCAACAGTCAATGGGGTACTCGCTGCAATTCTTTTTAAATTCAATACCAAGGGCTTGGTAGAATCTCCATAAAATCCTTTGTAAGACAAAATTAAAACTGCAGAATCTACTTCTAAACTATCTCTATTGCCTGGAATATAAAAAGGAAACAAGCTTGGTTTTAATTGAAAGAAGATGGAAGCGTTGGTTTTTCCAAAAATAGCATCATCGGTTATGTTTCCTACAATATGATAATCAGAACCATAAACTCTTAATGTATCAGGATAATCTATGGTGGAAGTAATCACATCTAAACTTGTGTCTTTTGTATTGAAGTAATCCATTGAAGGTAAAAGCCCCAATCCCATATCGGTTGTACTCACTTTAGTACATGCCGAAAAAAGAATAATGGAAAAAGTAAATATGAAAAAATTTCTAACTATGTTGTTCGATGCCATGAATTAATTTGTCTTTATTTGCCTGCAAGTTCGTTGTATAAATCTAAATACTCTGTTAAATCGGAATCCCATCCATTAAAAGGAACAACTTTTTTACCTTTTACTGCCGAAAATTCAGAGACCAGCTTTTTGTCAATTACATCAGAGCCAAAACTAATGGCATCCGCATAAGTAGCGCCTCCTCTAAATAAAGCAGCATTGTTTAAATCCTTAAAAGGTTCTAAATCTTTCTCTTTAATGTTAGCATTGATTACCGCTTTTGTTAAAAAATCTTTGCTGAGTTTTTCTTCAAAAGTATTTTGACCAATGGTGAATATTGTTTTGGCATTAGAAAAAACAGGTTCTTTTTTAAATGCAATTTTGATGTAAGCGGGAATTAACCCAGTCATCCAACCACTACAATGAATAATATCTGGAGGCCATCCAAACTTTTTCACTGTTTCCAGAGCCCCACGACAAAAGAAAATAGTTCTCAATGCATTGTCATCAAACCACTTTTCATTTTCATCATGAAACAAATGCTTCCTTTTGAAAAAGTCCTCGTTTTCTAAAAAATACACTTGTAATCTGGCATTGGGTAAAGAGGCTACTTTAATTTGTAAAGGATGATCGTCTCCTTCCAATTGAACATTGATCCCAGATAGGCGAACTACCTCGTGCAGTCGATGCCTTCTTTCATTAATCACACCAAACCTAGGCATGATACAACGCACTTCTAGACCACTGTCGTTGCTTTTTATAGCGAGCTTATTAATGACCTCAGCGAATTCTGTCAACTCTAGATAAGGTGACATCTCGGTGGCGATAAATAAGATTCGTTTTTTTTCAGACATTCCGTTTGGGTTTAACTCAGTACAAACTTTGAGTGTGCAAAGGTACGTAATACTAAGGACTTTAAGAAACGTCAAAAAAGGGGAATAAATAACCACTTCTGCCCCCGATTATTGACAATTGGTTGTAAATTGCAACGTATTGAATTAACTAGACCAAATGGGTAAATTTTTAAAAATAGCCTTTTTCTTTTTTATAGGCATTCTATTGATTTGGTGGAGTTTACACCAAATACCTGCTCAGGAATGGGATAAATTCAAGCTATCTTTAAAGCATTCTCGATTTTGGATTATCATACCTGTATTTTTTATATTAGGCCTATCCCATTTCTTGCGTGCTTTAAGGTGGAGATTGATAATGGAACCCTTAGGCTATCAACCAGGCATCACCAACACTTTTTTAGCTGTACTTATTGGTTATTTGGCCAATTTGGCCGTGCCTAGATTAGGCGAAGTTTTAAAATGTACCCTGCTTTCTAAATACGAAAAAGTACCTGCCGATAAGATCGTAGGTACCATTGTTGCCGAACGCGCCTTTGACGTTTTTTGTTTGGGACTAATTTTTTTATTGGCACTTACTTTACAATTTAGTGTCATTCAATCGGGATGGAACCAATTACATCCATCCAATTCGGCAAGCACCCCCCATCACGTTCAATTGTATTTGATAATTTTAGCGATTGTCTTGGCGGTAATGGTCATTTTATTTTTTGCTTTTAGACAAAAATTGAAAAAACTAATAGACAGCATCAAGGCTGTTTTTTGGGGCGTTTGGGAAGGAATAACCAGTGCCACCAAATTAAAAAAGCACAACTTGTTTTTTATTTATTCTTTTGGCATTTGGTTCATGTATTTGTTTGCCACATACATTGGCTTGTATGGTACAGAAGGCACCGAAAGTTCTTTTGCAACTGCAATAAGTTGTTTGGCGTATGCAAGCATTGGAATGATTATTACGCCAGGAGGCATTGGTGCTTATGCTTATTTTATGGCAAAAGTTTTAGAGTTGAATGGTATAAATTATACTTTAGGACTAGCCAATGGAACACTGCAATGGTTTTCACAATTTTTAATTGTACTCGTATTGGGTGGATTAAGTTTAATCATTCTACCTCTTGTTAATAAACAAAGCAAATAAGATGCGTGCCGTAGACTTTATACAACAAAAAATAAAAACTGTAGCCGAAGCAAAAGCTTTGATTAGTGCTTGGAAAGTAACTGGAAAAACTTTTTCATTTACCAATGGGTGTTTTGATATTTTGCATCCCGGTCATTTATTTTCATTAGCACAAGCAGCAAAAGAAGCCGACTATTTAGTAGTTGGATTAAATAGCGACCAAAGTGTACAAAGATTAAAAGGGCCAACTAGACCCATTAACAATACGGACAGCAGGGCTCTTGTTCTAGCCAATTTAATGGTAGTTGATATGGTAGTCGTATTTGAAGAAGATACCCCTTTGCATTTGATAATGGCATTGATGCCAGATATAATGGTGAAAGGAGGCGACTACACTATTGATGAAATAGTTGGTGCCAAAGAAGTAATAGCCCATGGAGGGAAAGTCATCATCAATCCTATTGTTGAAGGATTCTCCACTACCAATTTGATTGAAAAAATAAAAAAATAACAAAACTGATTCTTGGTTGCTACTTTTTTGTTTCTAAATATTTTAAATAATCATTCGTTATGAATTTTCTACACGCTTTACAGATACAAAACAAAAATGAAGGAAGTTCTACTGGAACAGAATGGAAAAAAAGTAATGGACAAAACATAATATCCTTTTCTCCTGTAGACAATAAAGAAATTGGAACTGTAATTGCTACAGACAAAGCAACTTATGAAAATATAATTGACACTGCGCAAAATGCATTTGTTGAATGGAGAAAATGGCCTGCCCCAAAACGAGGCGAAGTAGTAAGACAATTGGGAGAAGCATTAAGAAATGAGAAACAAGCACTAGGTCAATTGGTAAGTTATGAAATGGGTAAGAGTTTACAAGAAGGTTTGGGCGAAGTGCAAGAAATGATTGATATCTGTGATTTTGCAGTTGGCTTGTCTCGTCAATTGTATGGACGCACTATGCACAGTGAACGCCCATTGCACAGAATGTATGAACAATGGCATCCATTGGGTATTGTAGGCATCATATCTGCTTTTAATTTTCCTGTAGCCGTATGGAGTTGGAATGCTACTTTGGCATGGGTTTGTGGAAATGTAACGGTATGGAAGCCCAGCGAAAAAACACCTTTATGTGGCAATGCCATTCAACATATAGTAGCCAAAGTATTTAAAGCCAATCAAGTGCCAGAAGGCGTCAATAATTTAATACAAGGTGGCAGAGAAGTAGGCGAATGGATGAGTCATGATAACAATATCCCCTTAGTTTCTGCAACAGGCTCTACTAAAATGGGTAAAGAATTGAATCAAGCAGTTGCAGCAAGATTGGGCAAAACCATTTTAGAATTGGGTGGCAACAATGCAATCATCATCTCAGAACATGCCGATTTAGAAATGTCCTTGGTGGGTGCTGTATTTGGAGCGGTTGGTACTGCAGGACAAAGATGTACCAGCACGCGTCGTTTAATCATTCATGAAAAAGTATATGACCATTTTGTAACTAAATTAATTAAGGCTTATCAACAAATTAAAATTGGAGATCCATTGGATTCAAAAAATCACATGGGTCCATTGATTGATACGACTGCCGTAAAAATGTATTTAGATGCAATAGAAGCTTGCAAAAAAGAAGGAGGAAAATTTATTGTTGAAGGGGGTGTATTAGCAGGGGCAGGATTTGAAAGTGGTTGTTATGTTAAACCCTGCATCGCCGAAGTACAAGCACAATTTAAAACGGTACAACATGAAACCTTTGCACCCATCTTATATTTAATGAAATATGCTACCATTGAAGAAGCCATTGCCATTCAAAATGATGTGCCACAAGGATTGTCATCGGCCATCATGACTATAAATATGAGAGAGTCTGAATTGTTTTTATCTCAACTAGGAAGTGATTGTGGCATTGCCAATGTCAATATTGGTACTAGTGGGGCAGAAATCGGAGGTGCATTTGGTGGCGAAAAAGAAACCGGTGGAGGAAGAGAAAGTGGCAGCGATGCATGGAAAGCTTATATGCGCCGACAAACCAATACCATTAATTGGAGTACCCAATTACCTTTAGCACAGGGTATCAAATTTGATTTTTAATCTACCCTCCTATTTAATTTAATAATTGCAAAGCATTTAGCGTTTAAATTACTATGAAAAAGTTGCAGCTAACCCTATTGTTTTATTTCATAACAATAATCATTTGGGGGCAATCCCTAAAAAATTGGCATTGGAAAGATGTTGAAAAAGATACCGTGCATGGAATTAGTTTACAAAAAGCATATCATTTACTTTCTACTTATCATATCCAACCAAAGCAGGTGATTGTTGCGGTAATTGATGGCGGTGTGGACACCAATCATCTTGAATTAAAAAATAAGCTTTGGACAAATCCTTTAGAAATTCCCAATAACAATATTGACGACGACCACAATGGTTATGTCGATGATGTGCATGGCTGGAATTTTTTAGGCGGAAAAGATGGAAGAAATATAGACAAAGCCGATGCAGAAAAAACAAGAATTTACCATCGCTATAAAAATAAATTTGAAAGTAAAAATATAGATACTTTAAGTTTTACTGCAAAAGAAAAAAAATTATACACTACTTGGAAAGAAGTTGCCAAAGACATTGAATTTTCAGACCAAGATGTTGCCAATCTGCAATACATACAAATGGCCACCAACGCCATAAAGAAAATTGGAATAAATATCATTAAAGAAATGGGTGATTCTAATTTTACTACTTCAAAATTAGAGGCTTATCAACCTATTGGAAGAAATACATTAGAAGCAAAATCTGCGTTTTTAAGAACGGCCACTATTTTGGGGATTGATAAAGAAACATCTTTTACAGAAATAATCAATGATTTAACAGAATACATTGATAGCAAGGAAAAAGCAGCCACTGCAAAGGAAAAATTGCCAAGTACAATAAGAGATGAAATTATAAAAGATCATTACGATGATTTTACAGATCGATCCTATGGCAATAATGACATCACCGGGCCCAATGCCAAACATGGTACACATGTAGCTGGACTTGTAGTAAGTATTCCAGATAGTAGCTGGAAGGTGAATGAGCTATACCCCCCTATAAAAATAATGGTACTGCGGGCTGTACCGGATGGAGATGAATATGATAAAGACGTTGCCTTAGCCATTCGCTATGCTGTAGACAATGGTGCAAAAATCATCAATATGAGTTTTGGGAAATCTTATTCTCCCGAACAAATATGGGTAGATAGTGCCATTCGCTATGCTGCTGCAAAAGATGTTTTGTTGATTCATTCTGCCGGAAATGAATTTTATGATTTAGACCAAAAAAGTGTTTTCCCCAATCCTTATTCAAGTCAATTGAATGATACAGCAAAAAATATACTTACAGTTGCAGCCAGTAGTGATGCTTCGCTTAGTGAAAGTATTTTAACCGATTTTAGTAATTATGGGCCTAAAATAGTAGATGTGTTGGCCCCCGGAAATAAAATTTACTCTACCCTTCCTGGCAAAGACAATCATGGTTTTTTAAGCGGTACCAGTATGGCCGGGCCTATTGTGAGTAATCTTGCTGCCATCATTCGATCTTTTTTTCCAAACTTAAGTGCAGTACAAGTAAAAGAAATCATTATGAAATCTGCTTGGTTACCTAAAGATAAATTAGTGAGCTATACTGTACCACAACATGATGTTTCAAAAAGATTGGATGAGATAAGTAAATCGGGAGGCATTGTGAATGCAGCCAATGCCATTGAAATGGCCAAATTGATGGCTTCAAATCTGCCTGCTAAATCAAATAAAAAGAAAAGCACAACGAATTAAGAATTAAAAACAATATTTGCCCAACAATTCAATTTTATGCCCAGACCTAGTACCACCGAATACGGAGCTTATTATCAAACTTACCTTAACTATACCAGTGGGAAAGATTACTCCATTTTATTACAACAATACAACGACCGAATTATTGATGCTTGGAATGCCATCCCCACAGAAAAAATAAATTTTGCCTACGCACCTGATAAATGGACGATCAAGCAAATGTTACAGCATGTAATTGATACCGAAAGAATATTTGCTTATCGTGCAGTGGCAATTGCAAGGAAAGAACCCAACCCAATTCCAGGATTTGATGAAGCTGTTTATGCTAAAAATGCTACCGCAGCACATCGCAATTGGAAAGAAATGATCGCTGAATGGAAAATAGTAAGACAATCGACCAATATGTTGTATGCTTCTTTTAGTGAAGAAGATTTAAAACAAAAAGGTACAGCCAGCGATCAACCCATGTCTGTGAATGCATTAGGCTTTATCATTTTTGGTCATGCTTTACATCATTTGCATGTTTTGAAAGAGCGCTACGGAATTTAAAAAAATGAACACGCAGCAAAAAGCCCCAGGATTACTCGTGGGGCTTTTTTATAATTTATATTTCTAAAATTAAGTAATAAATTACTTTGTACCGTAAATATGAATGGCCAATTGAACTTCAGAATCTACCATACCAACACCATAATTAACACCAAATAAAGTTCTATCAAATGGCATGAAAGCTTCTGCAAAGAAACCCTTGTCATCTGCATTTCTAATGCTAGCTGTAAAAGTGATAGGAGCAGTAATTCCTTTTAAAGTCAAACTTCCAATAATACTAGCTTTATCACCCGAAATGTATTTTACAGATGTAATCTTAAAAGCTGCATCACCAAATTTTGCGATATCAAAGAAATCAGCAGAAGATAAATGACCTTGTAATTTTTCACCACCACGATCATCAGTTACTTTTAAACCAGCAACATCAATAACAAAGCTACCCCCTACTAATTTACCACCATCCACTTGAACTGAACCAGATTTGATTGGGAAATAACCAGTATGGTAATCGCTTTTTTTAGAACCAGTAAAATCTACTTTGCTATTTTTTGCATTTACGGTAAACGTTACTGCATCCGCCTTATTTTGCTTTGGAGTAAAAGAAAACAACGCAATCGATGTAGCGATGATTGTTAATGAACACATGATTTTTTTCATACTTGTATTTTGTTTAATTGATTTAAAATAAGAGACTGAAAATACATCAATTTTAGTATTATTTCAGATTGCAAAGATATAATTCAATGTTTAAACAACAAAATTAATTTTTAGACGTATTCTATGCTTAAAATCTATTAACTTCGCCAAAATTTACACCGTATGAACCTGCATGAGTATCAAGCAAAAGAGTTACTAAAAAAGTACAATGTTCCAGTGCAAGAAGGCGTAGCCGTTGAAACCGTTGACGCTGCAATAGCTGCCTATCAAAAAATTGCTACCGAAACTAAAAATAAATTTGCGGTAGTTAAAGCCCAAATTCATGCGGGAGGTAGAGGAAAAGGTAAAATTATTGGCACCGAACAAAAAGGGGTTGCTGTTGGTAAATCGGAAGCCGATATTGCCAATTTTGCAAAAAATATATTGGGGGGCACTTTGGTAACCATTCAAACTGGCCCTGCTGGTAAATTGGTTTCTAAAATTTTAGTGGCACAGGATGTGTATTATGAAGGCCCTCAACCTACCAAAGAATTTTATTTGTCTATTTTATTAGACCGCGCTAAAGGAATGAATGTAATTATGTACAGCACCGAAGGCGGTATGAATATTGAAGATGTGGCACATGATACGCCAGAAAAAATTTATAAAGAATGGGTATACCCAGGAGGCGGGTTACAAGGTTTTCAAGCAAGAAAAATTGCATTCAATTTAGGATTGAGTGGAGAAGCTTTAAAGAACTGCTTAAAGTTTGTCACTAATTTATACAATGCATATGTAGGATTGGATTGCTCTATGTTGGAGATCAACCCCCTATTCAAAACATCTGACGATAAAATTATTGCGGTAGATTGTAAAATGAATGTGGATGACAATGCTTTAATGCGTCATCCTGATTTATTGGCCATGCGCGATGTAACCGAAGAAGATCCAACCGAAGTGGAAGCAGGCGAATACAATTTAAACTTTGTAAAATTAGACGGCAATGTGGGCTGCATGGTAAATGGCGCAGGATTGGCCATGGCTACCATGGATATGATTAAGTTAAGCGGTGGCGAACCTGCCAACTTCTTAGACGTAGGTGGATCTGCGAATGCACAAACTGTAGAAGCTGGATTTAGAATTATTATGAAAGATCCCAATGTAAAAGCAATATTGATTAATATATTCGGTGGTATTGTTCGTTGCGATCGTGTTGCTTCGGGTGTAATTGAAGCATTCAACAAATTAGGCAACATCAATATTCCTATCATTGTTCGTTTACAAGGAACCAATGCCGTTGAAGCAAAAAAATTAATAGACGAAAGTGGTTTGAAAGTTCAATCTGCGATTCAATTAAGTGAAGCTGCTGCCTTGGTGAAGCAAGCTGTTGCTTAGGTTATATAGATTTTTTATAAAAGATAAAAATCTATATAACCTCTCTAATGATTTTTTAAAATACCCCCGACAATTCGGGGGTATTTTGTTTTGATTCTACAGCCCAAATTCGAAGAATTTATGGGCTTTGAGTTATCCTCTAATGATTTTATACATTCACTTTTTCCACTTCACTCAGTGCGCTAAATAGATAAACATTCCCTGTGGCAATTTCAATGCACTCTATGCGCTTGCGTCTTAGTTTGATTTTTCTAAAAGTTCTTCCTTTTATTTCTTTAAATAAAGACCCATCTGCCAAGTGCGCCAATACTACAATCCCATCCTTTTGTACTGGATTGTATTTACGAAGTACCAACAACAAAGCGGTTTCGCCATTGGCAGTCGCGGCTGGGTTCAATAATGTTTTATTTAAACTCTTGGTAATGTCATTCGGAAATAAATTCAAATCAATAAATGCTTTTAATAAATTCCCATAAATACTTTTCCATTCTTTACCATGGGCTTCCACCCTATTTCTATATTGCTCAAAACACAACAAATGTGCCAACTCATGCAATAGCGTAATTAAAAATTCATATTTATTTAAATTGCCATTCACTGTAATTTGATGATTCGATCCCATGGCAGGATGTCGATAATCTCCTAATACCGATTTCCTAGCGCGTGTAACCGTTAAATGTACTTTGTATTGATGAATCAATTGTACTACAGACTCAAATGCCCCATCGGGCAAATAATTTGCAAGTGCATGTAATGGATGTTCAACCTTGGCCAATGTTTGTAGATATTAGATGAGCAATCACTTTTTTATCAATTCTCCTTTAATTTCCATCCATGTATAAATCAAATACAAGCCCATACTGCTTATTAAAGTTGGCATGCCTACTGGAACTTTTATTTGTGTGGTATATACCATGGCCACACTTACAAATACTACCATTTTTAAAAGCGTACCAATCATCACCGAACGAATCATTGCATTGGGATTGGTCTTATCTAATTTACTCAATCGAATGTTGTTAAAAAAATACATCAATAATAACAAGGCATTTACTACCAGTAGAAAATTAATTTTTAGCGTAGTGAACAAAAATCTTTTTTGAGCTAAAAAACCAAATAAATTTACTACTACAAAAACTAAAAGCACCCATCTTGTTTTATGATTGTTCATAATTTTATTTTTTATTTTGTGTATCTCTCACTACACTAATTAAAACAACCAATATAAACAAGGAAGGCGTCATCCATGCAAACAATGCATGTTTATCAAAATAGGTATCCATCTTCTTGCCCATATATAATGTAAGCAACAAACCAACCATCAACTGCGTGCCCAATCCAATGTATTTAGACCAATTGTAATTGGGTGCTTGATTCGATGGCGTCTTCCTGTTTGACTTTATTGTCATTAATCTAAAGATTGTTTGTTCTCAGGTAGTTTCAGAGGCAAAGTATCTAGTTGTTTAGGATTGCCATCGGACAATACTTTTTTAATCCCCTCTAGATATTGTTCTTTATAATGAATAGATTGTTCTAAAGAATCTGTTCGAATTTTTAATAACTGAAGTGCTGTCCTACTTTCCTTTGTCCCATAACCAGGGATATAATACCTCAATGGGGTAAAAGCGATCAATGCAATGGTCATGCCCACCAATAAAATAAAAGTAATACTCACCCCTAAATACACCGACCTTCTTGACAATCTAAAGGCCAAAACCTCGTCATAAGTGTCATCATTCATAATCACCAAACGATAGGTATTACTGGTTCTTTTAAATGTATTATTGATGTCTAAATTTGCCATAGTATTAAATGCTGGTTAAAGATACGATGGATTCTATTTTTTTAAGTAAATAATAGGAAATAAATGTATTTTTAAGCTGTTTTTACCCTTAATATGCAAAGTAGAATAGTCCCTTATAAATATTATCGCTGTTGGCTTTTTACAGTATGCCTATTCGTCATTTTGCCGATGCATATCCATGCCCAGGATGCTTCAAAAAAGAAAGTAGACAGTTCCTCTAGTTTGATCAATATCAATGAAACAAAATTAATCAAAGGCCTTAATAAAATTTTAGATACCAATCAGAAAAAGATAAAGAGTTTATTTTATAATAAAGCTAATAATATACAAGCCAAAGTAGATAGTGCGGTAAACAATACGCTAAAAAAAGGTGAATTTAGGGAAATTGAAAAGCCACTCCCTTACGAACTACTATTAAATAAAAAATATACTTTGGGCAGAAGGGCATATCAAAATACGGTGTCTCAATTTAATTTTTTATTTAATGCAGAAGAAGAATTTAATGAAAATGTACAAAAAGCCCGCAATGATTACCAGGATGATTTTACTTCACTGATTGGTTTTTATGATTACGATTTGAGCACTACCGCCAAACATAATTTAGATTCTATAGTATACAGATGCAATGCCAATATTGTATTGCATGATTTAAGAAGTAATTATGTAGATGATGCCTACCTCTTATTAGCTAAAGCCTATTTGTTTCATAAAAATTTTGATACAGCAGGAAGCATATTGCAATTTATCAATTACTCATTTGACGAAAAAGAAAATGGAGCTGATTTAGTAGTGGGAAGTAATTTAAGAAACACCAAAGGAAAGTTTACCATAGCCACAACCGAAAATAATCGTTTATGGGAAAATAGAAATGTAAGAAATGAAAGTATGGTATGGCAGGCCAGAAATTATTTTGAAACTGGCGCGTTCAATGAAGGCATGAGTTTATTGCAATTATTAGAATCAGATGCACTTTTCCCAAAAAGATTGCAACCTTTTTTAAATGAACAATTGGCATATGGTTATTATTTGATGGAAGTATATGATAAGTCTGCTGCAGCACTTGAAAAGGGCTTACCCAATGCACTAGACGACGCCGCTAAAACTAGATGGTATTATTTGATTGCCCAATTATGGCAAAAGGCAGACAACTGGCAGAAAGCCTATACTTGGTACAAAAAAGCCAATGAATTAAGCAATAACCCATTGATTGGCGTATATGCTAAAATTGCCATGATTACGATTGATTCAAAAAATGCAAATACCCCCTGGTTAGAATTGGCATATTCCTTAGAGAAAATGACCAACCGCGATAAGTACAAACCTTATACTGATATCATTTATTTTGAAATGGCAAAACTAGCCATACAAAATAAAGCTTTTCCCAAAGCAACCGATTGGTTGGTTTATTCCATTAAAAAAAATAACAATAGTCTAAAACAAAAAGCAAAAGCTTTTGAACTTTTAGCTGACATCAATTATACTATTAACGTCTATCCTATTTCCAAAATGGCCTACGATAGTATTAATGGTGTGCTAAAAACCAATCCAGCTTATGAAAATATTCAATTGAGAAAAAAATGGATGGGTGCCATTGAAAAAAATGATAACATTATAAAATTGCAAGACACTTTGCAATACATCTATACATTAAGCCCTGAGCAACAAACCCTCTTTTCCAATGAATGGCAAAAAAGACAAAAAAACCTAATATTGTATTTTAAAAACTTATTTTTTGATAAAACAATTACCCCAAATAAAGTATTTACCAACGAAAACAATATCAATGCTACTTTAATTAATAGTTATAATAGTAGTTCTTCCAATGGACCAGATTTTTACTTTGACAATAAAAATTCAGTAGAGCAAGGGAAAAATAGCTTTATTAAAAAATGGGGCGAGCGGCCCAATGTTGATCAATGGAGAAGAAAAACCAGTCCTGCGATTGCATATGCCAATAATAAAATCGAAAAACCCTTAACCAATCAATACGTCAACCAAAATATACAAGGCAATCCTACCCAAAATCCAATGGGGAATGGAAATCCAATGAATAAAGGCAACAGCACAAAGGAAAACGATAGTTTGCCCATTGTATTTATAAAAGATGCCAATTCATTGTCTAGTTCTATGATTGAATGGAACAAAGCCACTTTAGACAATGCTCAATTGTTTTTATTAAAACTCAACGACTTCGAAAAAGCTTACCCACTTTATGTGAGCGTGATTAATAAGCATATAGATCCTATTGCCACAGAAAGAGCGCTTTTAGATTTAGCCAGTCAATACACACATGATGATAAAGCAGCCATTGCAGACAGCATCATCCAAATTGTACAATCCGAATTTCCAAATGGATTTTATGCAACAAAAAAGAAAGAAGCCGCTCAAAAAAAGAATAAGGACAATTCATTGGTTGAAAATTACAAAGAAGCTTATTTCTTAAGTAAAATTGGCAACTGGGATGAATTATCCTCAATCAGCAACTCTTTAAACACTTCATTAAGAGGAAGCAAATGGTTTACGCCTTTTCAATTCTTAAAAGTAAAAATGTATGCCCAAGAAAGAAAAGATAGTTTGGCGGTAAGATTATTAGATACCATCATTGGTAATAATAAAAATGAAAATGTAAAAGATAAGGCTAAAAATATTTTAGCCGAAATAAAAAATCGAAAAACTACCGAAACCTATTTGGATACGCTTAACTTAAATAAAAAGATTCAGGATTTGCCTTTTGTAAATATTAAAGAGGATAGTAATTTAATCCCCGCCCCTGTCTTGGCTTTAAATCAAAATGAAAAAGCAAAGGAGCATGCAAAGGAAAATTTAAAAGCGACTGCAGACAGTTCACTCCCTATGCTGAATTTTGAAAATGACAGTACCGAGTTGCATTATATGGCGCTTGTCACCAATAAAGTAAGTGCCAGCTTTGTTAAAGAAGTTCAAAATGCATTGAATTCTTTAAATGAGGACGAATTTAAAAAACAAAATTTAAATGTAACTTACATTCAGTTTGATGCTGATACATATATCGTTTGGATTGGTTATTTTGAAAATAGACAAAAAGCAGTCAATTACTTAACTAAAGTGAAACCAAGATTAAGTAAAGAAATTATATCATTTGTACCCACCAAACAATATCAATTGTACCTATTTGGGAAGTCAAATATTATACTTATAAAATCACAAGCGGATTTAAAGCAATACGAACAGTTTATGATAAAAAATATATACAAACCATAAATATAAATTAGTGAATCAGCCTACCAATAAAACCAATAAACCTAAAAACTGGGTACGTCTTTTTTGGAAGTACTATTTTATTTCTATGGGCATATTTATTTTGTTCTTGTTGATGCTCAATTGGGGATGGATTGGCGACATGCCCGATTTAAATGATATCGAGAACCCTACTGCTTCCTTAGCCAGTCAAGTATATGCACAAGATGCAACCCCCATGGGTAAGTTTTATTTAGAAGATCGGATTAGCGTAAAATACAGAGACATTAGCCCCTATTTATTGCAAGCATTGGTTGCGACCGAAGACAAACGTTTTTATGATCATTATGGTATTGATGGTGAAGGGTTGATACGCGCTGTCGCCTTTTTAGGAAGTCAAGGGGGTGCTTCTACCATTACCATGCAAACTGCAAAAAATTTATTTACTGACAATTGGAGTACAAAAAGCAAATTGTTGCGTATTGTTCAAAAAATTAAAGAAAGCATCATTGCTATAAAATTAGAAAGGAACTTTACCAAACAAGAAATCATCACTTTATATTTAAATACGGTTCCATTTAGTGAGAATGTATTTGGCGTAAGCAATGCTTCTAGAACCTTCTTCCAAAAAGAACCTGATCGTTTGTCGGTAGAGGAAGCTGCTTTGTTAATTGGTATGATCAATGCCCCTACTAAATACAATCCCAACAGAAATCCAAAATTGGCATTAGAAAGAAGAAACTTGGTATTGAACAGAATGGCAGGTCAAAAATACATAACCAATGATCAAGCAGAAGCTTGTAAGAGATTGCCTATTGCTACTAATTTTAGAAAATTAGATCAGAACAATGGCTTAGGCCCCTATTTTAGAATGACTTTAGGTGAGTATATGAAAAAATGGTGTAAGGAACATAAAAAGAACAATGGTGATGCTTATGACTTGTACCGAGATGGTTTAAAAATTTACACTACCATCAATCCGAGAATGCAATTGTATGCCGAGCAAGCCGTGGCGCAACATATGGCTTACCTACAAAAGGAATTCAATCAACAAAGTAATATTAAATCCGGCACTATTTGGAAAGAGTTTAGCAGTCAATTGGAATTGGCAATAAAGCAAACTGATCGATGGAGAAATATGAAGAAAGAGGATATTGAGGAAACGCAAATTAGAAAAGTATTTAATGAACCCATTCCTATGCGTGTATTTGCTTGGAACAAAAACAGATTCATCGATACCATCATGTCTCCCTATGATTCCTTGAAATACCACAAACAAATATTGCAAACTGGCTTTTTAGCGGTAGATCCTAATACAGGCGAAGTAAAAGCATGGGTGGGTGGTGTTGATTTTAAAACATTCAAATACGATCATGCCAATATCAATACCCGAAGACAAGTAGGATCGACCATTAAACCTTTATTGTATTCCTTGGCCATTGAAAAATCTGGCTTTACACCTTACACCATCGTGCAAGATCAACAACAAAATTTTGATGGCTATGGCATGGTACCCAATACCCCAAAATCTTGCACAGGCATGTCCATTCCCATGGCACAAGCTTTGGCAGAATCCAGAAACTGTTCTTCGGCGTATATTATGAAACAGATTAATGGAAAGGGCAATGAAGCAGCAAAAGAATTTGTAGATTATTTAAAACAGTGCAATATCAAAGCCGATTTACAACCCTATCCTTCTATTGCATTGGGAGCTTGTGAAATATCTTTATTTGAAATGGTTCAAGCTTATACCATGTTTCCTGGAGGCGGTTACAATGCTCAACCATTTTATATCAATAGGATTGAAGATAAAAACGGCAATGTATTAGAAAGCTTTTCTCCTCAACGTAGAAAAATCATTAACGAAGTAACCGCTTATTCGGTAGTAAGTATGATGCAAGGTGTCATATCAAAAGGTACAGGAAGAAGCATGTATTCCTATGATGTGCCTACTCAATCTATTGCAGGAAAAACTGGAACCACCAACGATAACAGTGATTTATGGTTTATGGGTTATACCCCACAACTTTTAGCGGGTGCTTGGGTAGGTTGCGATGATAGATACATTCGCTTCTCAGACAATTATTTCGGACAAGGGGCACATGCTGCCTTACCCATTTGGGCCAACTTTATGAGCAAGGTAGCGCACGATCCTGCTTGCAATTTAGATGCCAATGCCTATTTCGAAAGGCCCGCAAATGTTACCAGCGATTTTAATGTAGATTTTATTTCGGCAGACAATATCCCCTTTGACAACAACATCATTAATATTGAGAATAAGGAAGATGTAAAAGCAGAATCAGATTATGAAATTCCTGCTGGCGTCCCTGCTACTATTAAAAAAACAGAAATAAATAAAGCTCCATTAAACAATAAAGAAGTGCCTGCAAAAAAAGAGGCCCCTAAAGCCAATAAAGAAACGACTAAACCCAAGGCAGTATTCCCTCTTAAAAAAAATTAATTCGATGTTCTTTTAAGTGAATAAAAAACAGAGAAATGATGGTATAAATTTCTTTGGAAAAAAGCATTCCCATATTGTATTTTGGTGCGCGGCAATTTTACACCTAGTCCTGCCGAAAATCCATTAAACCAATTTTGTTGATATTCGATATTCAAATCAAAGCGACGTATAAAATTATATCCAAAATCAAGGTCTACTTGATTGCCTATATATGCTTCTGTGCCAAGGACAAAATGATTGAATAAATTTTGAAGAGCGCTGGGTGTTTTATACCCTTCTTGATTGGCAAAATTGACATCATAGTAAGCATTGTTCCATATAGAAAGTTTTTGTGCTGTAAGGGAAAATTGAATGGGTGCTTTCTCTAATTTTTTGGACCAACCAATAATTAAATTAAAAGGCAGGTCTTCTTTTGTTGTATACGTTTTTAATTGCGCTCCCATGTTGGTTAGCAAAATACTTGCTTGGCTTAACTCATTGGAAGAAGTATACCGAACCGCCATATCCAAAGCAAGTGCATTGGATTTGTACATTCCATAATTAGATTGAATCCATTTAAGGGTGCTTCCCAATTGTACATTTTTAATATAACTCGTAGCCAATGAAATTTGTGCAACATAATCAAAGGGACGAAAACTCCCCATTTCATTGCCCGCAGCGTCGGTCATCTTCATACTTCCGTAATCCATATAATGAATGCCCCATCCTAGCATCCAATCTTTTTTAGCCCACAAAGTAGCACCACTAAAATCGTATTGTTGAATATTGGCATAATAAGGTCTAATGCTTACCTGTACATTCCCATCCATCTCTTTGGATAATAAAGATGGATTGAACATCGCCAATCCAAGATCATCGCCTAGGTAACTGATATTGATGCCTCCCAATGCAGTGGTTTTAGCACTGTATGGAAGGCTTAAAAAATTATAGGTAGCATTGCCTCCTGTATTTTGAGAAAATACCTGAATAGAATAATAAAATACAAGGACAATAAAAAGCCCCAGCTTTTGTATGAAATACCATTTCATCAAACAAAGCTAGGGTTTGCGTTCATTAATAACAATTTAAGTAGGTTTAAATTAACCGACTAATGCCAAATCAAGCACTTGTTGCATGGTTTTGACATAATGAAAATTAAGCCCCTTAATAAAAGTATGGTCAATTTCATTGATGTCTTTTTCGTTTTGCCAACAAAGAATAATCTCTTTCATACCCGATCTTTTCGCAGCCAATATTTTTTCTTTGATACCCCCAACAGGCAATACTTGCCCTCGCAAGGTAATTTCACCGGTCATAGCTAAATATGGTTTTACTTTTCTGCCTGTAAAAGCAGAAGCTAATGCAGTAAGCATGGTGATGCCCGCACTTGGACCATCTTTAGGCACCGCTCCTTCGGGCACATGTATGTGTACCGATTTAGTGGTAAATAAATTGGCATCCACCCCAATTTTTTTGGCATTGCTTTGCAAATAAGTAAAAGCAGTATCCGCACTTTCTTTCATTACATTGCCAAGGTTGCCTGTTAATTTCATACCCCCTTTGCCATCGGCCAACAATACTTCAATAAATAAAATATCACCTCCTACATAAGTCCAAGCCAATCCAACAGCTACCCCAGGCATGTTGACTGTTTTGTATATTTCATTGCTGTACCTGGCTTGTCCTAAAATTTTATGCAAATCAGCTTTCGTCACCGTAGGCTTTACTTTATTTTTGTAGGCCAACTCTTTGGCTTGATAGCGCATAATGGATGCCAACTGACGATCCAATTCACGCACCCCACTTTCTCTGGTATAATCTTCAATTACTTTTTCCAAAACATTGTCCAACACTTTAAAGTTTATTTTTTCTAAACCATGTGCGGACCTTTGTTTAGGCAATAAATGTCTTTTTGCAATTTCTACTTTTTCTTCTACTGCATAACCACTTAAATCAATAATTTCTAAACGGTCTCTAAGTGCTGGCTGAATGCGACTGATGTCGTTTGCCGTAGCAATGAATAAAGTTTTGCTTAAATCGTATTCTGATTCTAAATAATTATCATAAAAACTATGGTTCTGTTCTGGATCCAATACTTCTAATAAAGCAGAAGAAGGATCGCCCCTGTGGTCGCTGCCTATTTTATCAATCTCATCCAATATCATTACAGGATTCGATGTTTTAATTTTTCTAATGCTTTGAATAATTCTTCCAGGCATGGCCCCAATATAGGTTTTACGATGCCCTCTAATTTCACTTTCGTCGTGCAAGCCACCTAAACTAACTCGAATGTATTTGCGCCCAATGGCATGTGCAATAGATTTTCCTAAAGAAGTTTTACCAATACCTGGAGGGCCTAAAAAACATAAAATTGGACTTTTCATATCCCCTTTTATTTTAAGCACGGCTAAATATTCTAAAATTCTATTTTTGATTTTACCCATGCCGTAATGATCCGCATCCAATACTTTCTTGGCATTTTTTAAATCGTAATTATCGGCTGTATATTCTTCCCAAGGAAGATCTAACAATAAATCAAGATGATTGTACACCACAGAATAATCGGGGGTGCTTGGATGCATACGCTCCAATTTCTCTAAACCATTTTGAAATAATTTTTTTGCAGCTTCAGGCCATTTCTTACCATCGGCTTTCTTTTTCATTTCGGCTACTTCTCGCTCATTGGGATCTCCACCCAATTCATCCTTGATGCTTTTTAATTGTTGTTGTAAAAAGTAATCACGTTGTTGCTTATCAATTTCGGTGCGCGTTTTATTGGCCACCTTATTTTTTAATTCTACAAATTGTAATTCTTGTTGTAGAAATTGAATTAATTTTTCGGCTCTTAACTTTAAACTATTTTGTTCGAGCAATCCTTGTTTCTCATGAATTTCAACATTCAAATTGCTGCTTACAAAATTGATTAAGAAAACAGGATTTTCGATGTTCTTCAAAATCATGGCTGCCTCCGATGGAAAATTGGGAGACAATTGAATGATCTGCGTAGCTAATTCTTTAATATTAGCTAAATAGGCTTGAAAGTTTTGATCTTCCTTACCTAATTTCTCTTCTACCAATACTTTAATACTGGCTTTAAAAAAAGGGTCTTCTTCTTTCATTTCTAAAAGCTCAAACCTTTTTTTACCTTGAATGATAATGGTCGTTCCGCCGTCTTGCATTTTAATCATTTTAATGATTTTTGCAACCGTGCCAATAGCACATAAATCGGCAGGTGTTGGATCTTCAATATTGCCATCTTTTTGAGAAAGCACTCCAATTAATTTGTCTTTGGCATAAGCCGCTTTCACCGCTTGAATGCTTTTATCTCGACCTACCGTAATAGGAATCACAACCCCTGGAAAAAGGACCGTATTGCGCAAAGGCAAAATAGGCAATAGATCGTCTATTACCATTTCGGGCTCATTCTCTTCGTCTTGTTCATTAAAAGAAAATAAAGGTATAAACTCGTTTTCTTCCTCCCCTTTAAATAAAAATGTCTTATCCACTGCTTGTATTTTAAAATATAGTCAAAATGGCATGGCCCTAATCTATTCTAGCTTAGAGGCAAACCTACCCCTATTAAGGCAATATTGATGCCAAAAAAAAACCTCCCCGAACAAACGAGGAGGAATTTCTTGCAAAAAGTTATATTGCTATAACTTCTTAAATTACTTTGCTTTAGCAGCAGTATCAACTGTAGCAGCTTTTGCAGCAGTGTCAACAGTTGCAGCTTTTGCAGTGTCAACAGTTGTAGCTGTAGAATCAGCTTTAACTTCAGTTGCAGCACCACCACAAGCAGCTAATGCAGCGATAGCGAAAATTGCGAATACTTTTTTCATTTTGTTTTGTTTAAAGTTTGATATCAAAATACGTGGGCGAAGATATCCTATCTGCATAAATATGCCAAATTTTAACATTATTTTTTTACACAACCCACCCTATTTTAAGCTAGATTTAATCCTATTTCTTCCTAAAGTAGATCCGAATAGGCACCCCTGTAAACTTGAAATTAAGCCTAAGCTGATTTTCGAGATAATTGCGATATGGCACTTTGATATCGTCAGGGAAATTGGTAAAAAATGCAAAACTAGGCACCCTTGTAGGTAATTGAGATACGTATTTAATTTTCACAACATGGCCTCTCACTACCGGTGCTTGATACTTCAATATAGACTTCAACATGATGTCATTTAATTTTGAAGTAGCCACTTTACGGTGCTTATTATCAAATACTTCTAGCGCCAATTCAATGGCTTTGAAAATACGGGTTTTTTCTACTGCCGAGATAAACAAAATAGGTACATCGGTAAAAGGTGCCAGTTTGTCTTTGACTACTTTCTCGTAATCACGGGCTGTATTGGTTTCCTTCGCTACTAAATCCCATTTGTTCACTAAAACCACAATTCCCTTACCTTTCTTAGATGCAAGACTAAATATGCTTAAATCCTGGGCGGTAACCCCCTTGGTGGCATCAATTACTAGTAAACAAACATCTGCTTCATCCATTGCTTTGATGGCCCTGATGATGGAGTAAAATTCTAAATCGTCTTTTTCTTTATTCTTTCTTCTTATTCCAGCCGTATCAATTAAAATAAAATCCTTTTGGAACATATTGTAATGGGTATGTATGGTATCGCGAGTCGTACCAGCAATATCACTTACAATGGTTCTGTCCTGACCAATCATGGCATTCAATAAGCTAGATTTACCCACATTAGGTTGTCCCATAATGGCAATCTTTGGAATTGGCAAGGCCTCTTCGGTACCCTCTGGCAATTCGGTGTCATCACTGATGGGTTGGGCTTCTTTAATGCCATCTGTGACTGCATCCAATAATTCCCCAGTACCGCTACCTGAAATAGAACTTACAAAATAGTTATGTTCAAATCCCATTCCGTAAAATTCGGTACCTTCCAAAGCACGGGTTGAATTGTCTACTTTGTTTACACATACATAAACAGGCTTGGTACTTCTTCTCAACATATCGGCCATCGAAGCGTCTAAATCAGTCAAACCTACGGCAGCATCTACCATAAAAATAATGGCATTGGCTTCTTCAATAGCAATCTTTACCTGTTTGCGGATCTCGGTTTCAAACATATCGCGAGAATCGGGTACAAAACCGCCCGTATCTATTACGTTAAAGGTTTTACCCGCCCATTCAGTTACCCCGTATTGACGGTCTCTAGTAACACCGCTTATATCGTCCACGATGGCTTTACGCTCCTCCAAGAAACGATTAAACAAAGTGCTTTTTCCTACGTTTGGCCTTCCTACAATAGCCACTGTATAGCTCATAATAATGTATATTTAATATTCAATTATACTATTTTAATTTATTCATTATCAATATATTAATAAAAATTGATAACCCAATTAC
>Ga0194047_10000209_pt1 | contig 39816 bp, 68 predicted proteins | sample JunL225m_MetaG_2_FD_160070 | JGI IMG/M metagenome (GOLD analysis project Ga0194047, IMG submission 160070) | Anoxic zone freshwater microbial communities from boreal shield lake in IISD Experimental Lakes Area, Ontario, Canada - Jun2016-L221-5m | ecosystem: Environmental > Aquatic > Freshwater... | reverse complement strand
GATGTGGATTATGGGATTTCTGAAGGTGCAAAAACTCTTGCACACTCTATTGATTCTAGTCGTGAGGCTTCTAAAAGCTTATCCAAATCTATTGAAGGAATACAAAAAGACGGTATAGATGTAGCTCAAAAAAAAGCCCAAGAAAGGCGCAGAGAGCAAAGAGAAGCAGAGCATAAGAAACAAACAGCGTTAATTAAGGCTTTAGAAGATTGGCAACAAAAGAAACAAATTAGCGACAAAGAAGCAAAGCTTAAAATAGACTTTGTAAAGAAGTATGGTGCTAAAGAATGGGATGCAGTATTAAAGATTAAGCTAGATATTGAAAACATGGAAAGGCAGAATAATGAAGCTTTTAAACATGACCTTAAAGAAATTAGGCGAGTACAGTTCTATTGTTTTGCGTTGGCTGCGCTCATCGCTTGGTATCTAACCTGGGGATATAAATGAACATATTTACTCATATTCTTACAGGTAAAGATAATTCTACCCATGACATTGCTAAATGGGCATGGATGCTTGGATTCTTGCTTGTAGGCTGTTCTGCTATATATCTTATATATACAGGCAAAGAGATTAGCCTTACAGAGCTTGCTGGTGCTTTGGGCATCGTATCAGGTTCAGGTGCAGCTTCCGTAGCTGGTAAACAAATGGCTGGCGCAGAGCCAGAGTCTAAATAATGTGGAAAAACTTACTCAGCATGGGAATGGACTTTATCGGTGGTTCTAGCATCCAAGTTTACATTTATATTGCTATTTTACTTGGCGGCTTTGGTGCTGGTTTTTATGTGGAACATTTGCGTTTTTCTGCATACGAAACTAAAGTTGAAGCGGCTGGAGCAGCAGCGCAAGCAAAAACGGAATCTATCCAAAAACAACATGAGATAGTTACAAAAGGAATTAAAGATGAATATGATACGAAACTTAGCGCTTTGCGTAGCTATTACAAGTCTACAAGCGTGTGGAACAACAATGGTGGCAGCACCGTGTCCAGTCTTTCCCCAACCTCCAAGTCTACTGATGTTATCTCCGCCTACAATGAGCTTGCTGGAAATTGCGCCCAAACCACGCTAATGTTGGTAGAACTTCAAAAATGGTTAAATGAGCAAATAGGCATTAAATGAACGATTACAGAGAATGTTTAGATTTAGTATTAAAGTCTGAAGGTGGTTGGGTAAATAATCCTAAAGACCCTGGTGGAGAAACCAATTTAGGGGTCACTAAGGCAGTTTGGGAGGAGTATGTAGGTCATCCTGTACAGACCATGAAAAACCTTACCAAAGACGATGTAGCGCCTTTATATGAACAAAAATACTGGAGAGCTTGCTATGGAGAAGTATTACCTCGGGGACTCGACTTTATTGTGTTTTCAATGGGAGTTAATGCAGGGCCAGGCAGAAGCGTTAAATTGCTTCAACAATCTATTGGCTGCGTACCTGACGGAGTTATCGGGCCAACAACAAGAAGCCTTATTTGTGCCAGTAATACAGCAACTCTTATCAATAAATTCTCAGAAGTACGAAGGGAATACTACCGTTCATTAAAGACTTTCCCTATATTTGGTAAGGGATGGCTTTCAAGGGTTGACCATGAAGAAGCCACCGCCTTAGAAATGGCTAAAAACGGCTAACGAATACGGGATACTTTAGCTCTTTTTAATACAATTTCGTATTCTTTTTTGGCTTGGTCATCTAATTTGCGTAATGGAAGTTCTTGAAAATACTTCCATTTAGCTTGGTATTCAGGTAATTCAGATGGTGGAATCCAGCCTTGTAATTTCCAGCGAATTGTAATATCTGTACCTGTAGGCGTATAAATGTAATCATTCATTGTTATTCTCCAAGTAAATATAAGCAATAATTCCTATTGCAAATGCCCAAGCAATAACACCAGTTAAAGCTAATATTGTGATGATTAAATTAATCATTGTTTATTTTCTTTTTCGCCACAGGCTTGGCTTTGACTGGTTTAGACCGTTTAATAACAACTTGAGAATCTTCTTCTGGTTTAACTCTATACACATCAATGGCTTTGGTAAGCAAACCAACCAAACCCCATTGGACAAGGGTTTCAAGCCCTTCTTTGTCAAAGTCAACTTGAGCGTTGGCTGAACCATCTTCATTTTCTTTTATTATTTGAACTTTTATATTCACCGTATATTTCCTTGTAAGTGAGCCAAGGTTTAGACTCTAATTTATACCCAAATATGTACCATAATGGGCCGCTAGAAACCTCTATAATTCGTCTTTTACTTTCAATCGCTACTAATTTTTCTAGCGTACTCGTAATGTGATTACGGTACTTAAACATCTCTTTAAACTCAGATTTTGGTCTGTATCTTCTTGGCATTTCTAGCCTTTTTTTGAAATAATTTAATCAAATCATCGGTTTTAGGATGAAATATAAACTCATACAGTTTATTGGTAGGTGTTTTTTGCGGTAAATTTACCCATCTATCCTCATTGATGTAATGAAGAAAACGGTTACAAGCTAATCTATATTGAGAACATTTATCAACAAATGTACATCCCCTACATGGGCATGGTTCATTTAATAATTTTGTATATAAATCTATTCTCATAATTCCTTAAAAAAAGTCAGGTCAAAGTCTTTTTAGTTTGAAATCTCTAAGAGCCATAAAGCTGAATAGTGTCAATGACCTGATGTAAGAACTTTATTGAAAATTCATGCACTTTTATACTAGGACAAACCCTTATTTGTTGTGCCAAAACAACAGGGCTGTATTTGGCAGTTGTTACAAATGGGTCAGAAAGCCGCAAAACAACCCAATTACTGCATCCTACATTGGCGGCTTAACGCCCTAATAAAAGGTGAGGCTGACTCTCGTGTGAAGGAGTAATGGAAGGGGAAACCAAGCCAGCCTCGTAATTAGTTTAACTTATTTTTTAATTTGTAAATATTCAAAAGATTTAAAAACATTTCATAACCATCTCGAATATCTTGCTCTTTATGTTCGTAAATGGCCACTTCATTTGTAGTGCCGTTGATATATACATTGGCACATTTAGCTCCAGGACTCAAAATCTCTCTGTAAGCTGCTAATTGAATGGTATGCTCTAGATAGGGTGTTAAGTCACCAGGGGATTTTTCCGTAGTCTTAAAGTCAATGACTACTCCATTGCAGTACAAGTCGCATTTACCGCCATAACCTTCTGGTGATACTAAAGACTTCTCTGCAATCCAATCCTGAACCCCAAAATGGGCTTCTACGGCTTGAACGACCATCGAAACATACGAAGGGCTGTCAGGGATAAAATCACCGCTATAGTGAGCTTCTATAAAGCCGTGAATGGTAGTGCCTCGGTCTGCTGCTTCCCTAGATTTAGCTTTAGCAAGGTATAAGATTCTATCTATCCATGCTTTTTCATCTTCACCATCTAATCTTGGGTTTTCTGTGGCAGCGTACAAGACTTGAGTTTGTTTCCATGTATCAAGTCCTGCTTTCGATAACATTCCGAGTATTGTAGATACTGACGGTACAAGCGTTCCTGGCGCAGCTTTAGCATCTCTAAGTGTAGTTGAGCGCTCTTTTCCGTTTTTTCCAATGGTTGTATAGCGTGGTGCGCCTGTTTTAGCACAGTACCAATGTTGACTTTCTGACAAGTTATTCCCCTTATTTGCATCTTAATTCAATAATTCTAAAATTGCTGCTCTATCTAATTCAGTAATACAACAATCTGCACAAACCTGAATCACATCTTTGAGTATTGATTCTAAGTCTTGGGGTTCAAAAGAAATTAACCGTCTTTCTTCATCTACCCCATAAGATTCCATAGTAATAATGGCCTTTTCGCCAATAGTATCTTTGATGTGACTCAGCATAACTATCTCCTAAAAAGGCGTATCGTCAAGAATTTCGTCTTGACCTTTAGGTTTAAAACCTACTGGCTCTTTGACTTTACCTACTGATACGCTAAAGAATTTGCCAGCTTTAGGTGATTCTTTTACCCATGCACTAAACCAATGCTCCTTGCCATTAAGCATGATTGAGCCTGTAAAGTCTGGGTGTGAATCACTTGTTTTTCTTGAGTTTTTGAAAAGGCTTCCAGAGCCTTCCTTCATTTCGTACGCCATCTTAAATTTCCTTTGCTTTTACTACTGGTTGATTAATTGTTTTGCCGCTTGCTGTATTTCCATCATCGTCAGCTTGCACAACTCCTACTACTGCTGATAAAGACGCTCTTCGCATATAAGTCACCGTTGCCAAACATCCATGAGCATCGGGCTTTGATACAGGAAAAGACATTTCTTGGCTTATAAATTCCCCTGATTTATGGGAAATAATGGTGGTTAAACGCATAGACCCATCGTAATATTCACCAGGGAATTGCATAACCGCCAGCCCATTTTCAGAAAGAAGGCTACGGCAAGCATCCCAAACAGACTCAAGGTCAGCATATTTAGACTTAAAAAAAGGATTAGCAGAGTCTTTAATCGCATGAGTCATTTTTCCTTGCACGATAGATAAAGCTAAAGTCAAGTTAGTAATGGAGTCAGAAGTAATCATTTTGCACCTCCAAAGATTGTGCCAAAATCTTCAAATACATTTTGTAGTAACACATTGCGTTTGTTGTTTGGTTTGCCACAAGCTGCACGAATGACATCAATATCGTCTTGTGATAGGTCTGTGCCAAATTCCATGTTTTGTAACGCTTCTTCTAAGCGTTCTTCCATTTCCAGCATTACTTGGTGTAATTCAGACATTTAAGTTCCCCTTAAATACATAGCGAAATTGCTATATACACACTTTAACACAAGTAAATAAAAAAAGTAAAGTGTATGCAAATAAACAACATTTAAGTTAAACTGCGTGAATGAATACAAAATTAAAACTAACCGATAGCGCAATTATTGACCTTTTGGGCGGTACAGCAAAGGTGGCAAGAATGTGCAAAGTAGACCCAGCAGCCGTTTCTAACTGGCGAATTCGTGGCATACCAGCCGATAAATATATGCTTTTGGGGGCTAGGATTGAAACCGAAAGTCATGGCCTTGTAACCAGGCAAGACTTATTTCCTACAAATTTTTGGCTTATTTGGCCTGAGTTGCTTAAAAACAACGCCTTTGGTGTACAAGATGAATAGAGTTGTTTGTTGGTTTTCCTGTGGCGCTGCTAGTGCTGTAGCTACAAAGCTGGCTTTGTCGCAATATAAAGACCATGAAGTCGTTATTGCATATACCGAAGTCATTGAAGAACACCCTGACAATAAGCGTTTTTTAGCTGATTGCGAACAATGGTTTGGTCAAAAAATCCTTATTTTAGGCAATGACCGTTATGACAGGTCAATTTACAAATGTTTTGAAACTTCAGCAATGAATATAAAAGGTGCAAGTCCATGCACTAGAAAATTAAAAAAAGATGTAAGACTTAAATTTGAGAAGCCTACAGATATTCAAGTATTTGGCTACACAATGGAAGAACAAGACCGTTATGACCGTTTTCTTGATGCCAATAACATTAAGGCCATAGCACCTTTAATTGACAAAGGGCTTGGCAAAATAGATTGCCTTGCAATGCTTCAAAATGCTGGTATAGAGCTTCCTGCAATGTATAAGCTAGGCTACCATAACAATAATTGTATTGGCTGCGTAAAAGGTGGTAAAGGCTATTGGAATAAGATTAAAGTAGACTTTCCTGAGCAATTTGACCGCATGGCTAAGTTGGAAAGATTTAAAAAACAAACAGTTTTAAAAGATGTATATTTGGATGAATTGCCGACTGATGCTGGCAATTACCCACAAGAACAAGACATTCAATGCGGTATTTTTTGCCATATGGCAGAAGAAGAAATAAAGTAGTAGAATTACAACCCCTTATGATGGCGGCTCTAACGACATCGTAGCGTCATAAGGTTATAGCGTTACTAGTAGGGTAAGAGGCTGAAACAGCGCAATACAGGTGGCGAAGATAGTGCCTGTGCCTCGTAAGACTGTCGGGTGAGCGATTCCTTAATGGGATACTCTGAAGGCGCACTTAGGTAGGCTAGGTGCGCTCAAACCTTTTGGGAGTGGTATAAAAGCAACTAAGTATAAATACTAGTGGACTACTTATAGACTATTAGGCAAACTGTATTTACTCAATGTTGAGTGACATTTAAGGGGAATTAAATGAAAGACTTTATAGGTAGTTGTTTATTAGGTGCATTGCTTGGTTGTATGTTTGCTTACGGTATTCCAGCAAAAGCACAAACAGTTCAACTGACCGACAGTCGTGGTTACAACATGGGTACGGTACAAATCAACGGCAATACCGCACAGTTTGTAAACCCAATGGGTTACACCACTCAGACTGCAACGCTTTACCCTAACCAGGTTGTTATACAAAATGCAACTGGCACTACCGTTGTTGGCACACCAAGTTATACTGTTCCGCCAAGTCCAGTTACATTAAGTAGCCCTCGTGTTTTACAATGAGTTTTACAATCATTACGCATGATGGCATGAAAGTCATTCAATGGTTTAGCACTATTGATGACCTTATTGAAAGTATGATTAACAACCCTAGTGACAGGTACATAAGGAATGTTTGATGAATTCTGGTCTATTTATCCACGCAAAGTTAATAAAGCAGTTGCACGAAAGTCCTGGCAACGACTCACAGAAGAACAACAACTTATGGCTGCAAAAGCTATTAGCGTACATTGCGACTACTGGAAAGCAAAAGAAACTGAGTTAGAATTTATACCCCATGCAAGCACCTGGCTTAATGGCGAAAGATTTGAAGATGAAATAGTAATAGAACCTAAGAAAGAAAAAATTGACAAAAGGTGGATGTTTAGCAATGAAGGCATTGACGCTAAAGCTAGGGAATTGGGAATTATGGGTAATGGTTATGACACCTATGCAAGTTTAAAAGCCAAATGTATGAAACAGCTAGGCATGAGTGCGCTGTAAGACAGTTATGCAAATGGCGTAAAGAATGGGGTTTAAACAAATTTAGACTTTATCTTACTAAACATAAACTTGACGATAAGCTACTTCAAAATTTTTATACGCAATATGAAAAAGGCAACAGGGGAGAAATAAACAAATGGCTTTAGATAAAATATTAATTGCAATGACAGGATTTTCTTATTGCATAGTTGCAGTTATTCAGTTTAAAAAAGGGTCTATACCAAACTCAATGATTTGGGCTGGTTATAGTTTTAGCCAAATAGGTCTTTGGATGGCGCTTAAATGATAGCTGTGTTATTTTCACGACAGGACAGCCGTTATAAACAGTTCCCAGGTTACGATGTTTATGATATTGACCGTGATGCTAGAAACTTTGACGGTAATTACCCTGTTATTGCACATCCACCATGCAGGGCTTGGGGAATGTTAAGCCACATGGCTAACCCCAGACCAGATGAAAAAGATTTAGCTTGGTTTGCCATTGATAAAGTACGCAAAAATGGTGGCGTATTAGAACACCCTAAAGGTTCTAGGTTTTTTAAAGAAGCTAAATGTTGTGAAGTTGGGGGGGGCTATGATTCTTATGGTGGATTTACTATGTTGATTGACCAGTTTGATTTTGGTCATGTGGCCCACAAAAACACCAAACTTTATATTTGCGGAATAAAAATAGAAGATTTGCCAGAATTGCCATTTAAAAATACAAACTCTACTGACAGGTCAATTTGCGGAAATGTTAAAGGCACTAAGCGTTGCACCCAATACCAAAGAGAATATACACCTGACGGTTTAATTGAGTTTATGACCAAAATTTGCGAGAAAATTAAATGAAAGAATATGACCCTAATGATGCGATTGACTTCATCTTCAAGACAGCGCCCTTATATGCCAAAGCTAAAGGGGAATTGGCGCAACTTGAAACTTTTAAAAGTTCTCTTAAGGCGATTAAAATGGCGCAAACAGACGAACAAAGTTTGGGCGCTCAAGAACGAGAGGCTTATCGCTCGCAAGACTACCAAGATTTATGCAAAGCAATTGGAAACGCTACGGAACAGACGGAAGCACTTAAATGGCAATTAGAAGCTGCAAAAATGAGATTTGAGGCGTGGAGAAGCATGGAAGCAAGCAACAGAAACATAGAAAGAATGACACGATGAATGACTATTCTCAAAACTACCTTAAACTTCAAAGACTTATGAAATCTTACCATAACGCTACGCTTAAATGTGATTATGAATTAGCTACACAATTAGCCCATGAATTATCAGAAGAAACCATTAAATTAGAATTTGCTACTTATGACCAGATAAGAAAACAATGGCTGTCTTAATGCGGTCTTTATTAGCTTCTCATGTTGATTATGGGGATTTTGTTGGGGTAATCCCCAATAGTCCTAAATTTACGCCTAGTGATTTAGATGGTATTGCTGAAAGAAATGGCAAGTTTTTTGTAATGGAATGGAAGCGCCCCAAAGAAAAAGTAAGCACCGGTCAGCGTATTATGTTGCAAGCACTAGCTGGTAAAGCTGATTTTATTGTTGTTATAGTAATAGGTGATACTGACAATGGTATGAAAATTGAAGAATTTTTCTTAGTGCAGCCACATGGGTCATGTATAAAAATTGGTACATCCAAGCAAGAATTTATAGCGTATTACAAACAATGGTTTGAATGGGCAGATGGCAACTAAAGCAGAAAAAGACAATTATGCAAAACTGGCACGACTGGGCTGTATATTGTGCAAACAAACAGATGTGCGAAACCTTGACGATTCCCCTGTTGAAATGCACCACATCAGAAGATATGGAGGTAAAAGAAGCCTTGCACCTGTCATCCCTTTGTGCGCCATTCATCATCGACTTGGCGATACCAGTATTCACCAGCTTGGACATAAAGGGTTTGAAAAGCATTGGGGTTTCTCTGAAGAAGATTTGTTAGCCCTAATATGAATGACCTTTTACTATATTTTGGTGTTATAACAATGTTATTACCTTTTATAGCATTATGGATAGTGCTGAGTTGACAGATGAAGAAATTGAAAACGCTTGGTACTCTTTAGGATTACGAGGCGTTGCTTCCGCTAATGAATGGCAAACACGCTATAGATTTGCTAGGGAATTAGAAAAGTTAATTAAAGCTCAAGCCCATCAAGCCCTAATTCGTGTGCCACCATCTTGCAACGAGTCCTAAATGGTTTGCCATGTTGCATCCATTTATCACCTTTTTGCCGATGAAAACTCATGTGTACACATTCATGGGCTAAAGTGGTTAATACTGTATAGAAATGACCGCATCTGGCAGAAGATATAGTAATGCAATGCTCATAATCTTCCCCTGTATCGTATAAATAAGTACCCATTGTTTCAAGGTCAGAAGTAATTACAAAATCTACTTCTTCTGGTAAAGGCATTTTCCACTTAGTAAATGGATAACAACAACACAGAGAGGCATAAAGGTTGCGTACAACCTCTGAATTTAAACGCAATGTATTTTTCCTCGGAAATCTACTTTATTTTCACCGCATACACGAATTAATTCAGGCTGAAGCATCTTGCTATGGTCAAACGATAGCATTACAAAACCGCTATTCCAGTCTTTAGGAGTATCTTCAGTATAGGCAAATTGTTGTCCCATAGGGTCAGCTAAAGTCCCAGTTTGCACACCCCATCGTGTGCCGTTGTAATCATTAAATGGTATGGAAGATAAGACATGGGTATGGCCCGTAATCATGTTGACCCCCGAATTAACTGCATTATTCCTACCACCAGTCCAACCACCTTTCCAACGATGTTTAATGCAAGTATCCTCATTTACCCAAAATGACCAGCAAGGCTGCCACATAGGAAAATAGTCTTTAAGACTTGTCCCATGTACACCTTCAAAGGTAGGAAGATTAGCAATAATAGACATTTCTAAACGCTGGTCATGGTTTCCTAGGGGAAAAAACAATTTAGCACCTTTAGAAACTGCTTCAATTTCACCTAGATAATACTGACAGGCTTCTAATTCTTCTTTGACAGTTGGTATTTTATTCCAATCTTGGCGTGGGAAACGGCTTAAATTAGCTCCATCAAGCGCATCACCATTGCAGACTACTGCGGTAGGCTTAAACTCTTTAATCATCTCTAAGAGTGCTTTAAACGCTGTGGTGGTATCGTCAGGCCAAAAGTGTGCATCCGAAAACACGATGACTCTGCCTTTTTCTATATCCATACCCCTACGAGTATGTCCTGTAGTCTGTGCTATCTTTTTTAATTGGTCAAAACGCTGGTCATCTACTGAAGGCAATTCAATCTTATGCCTTGCTTCTATTGACCTTCTTCTGTTATATACTGAACGCTGACTAACACCTATTTTTGTTGCCATTACAACGGCTGAACCACATTCTTTCCAGACTGCAATCCATTCTTCATCGCTTAAATGGTACATTGAATTCCCCTTAACAAGTAAAAGAACACTAACATACAATTATGTCTTATATTAAAAAAGTTGATAAGAATCAAGCATCTGTTGTAAAAGCACTACGAGATTATGGGGCTGATGTATATCTTCTTCACATGGTAGGTAAGGGTATTCCCGACCTATTATGCGCTTATGAAGGACATACTATTTTAATCGAAGTAAAAGATGGCGTAGATAAAGTTTTTACCCCTGACCAGTTAAAGTTTATAGCTGGCTGGCAAGGTGGTGATTTATTTAGGGTAAATAATGAACAAGAAGCAATAGATTTGCTAAAATCATACAAACAGGAGAAATAATCATGCCAATGGATAAAAGTGGGTCAGCCCAAAGTGTAGGTAAAAACTACAAAACTGAAGTTGCCGCAGGAAAACCTAAGAAACAAGCATTGGCAATCGCATTAAGTGAACAACGGGCGCACTCTAAAGGCAGTCGTAAGGCTAAATTAGAAGAACAATACGCTAAACACATGAAATCAGCCGAAGAAAAGACAGATGTTAAAAAAGAGTCTAAAAAAGCTGAAATGGGTGAAATGTAATGTTTACTAATAAGTCTGTAGTAGGCCGCCCAAATACAAAGAAGCCTGAAGAAACAGTTAATAGTAAGACTGACATACTCAATAAAAAGGTTAATCAAAGACTAAAGCGTAAAGAAGCATTGTCTAAGGCTATGAACAAATACCACGACCCTGATATTGTTGGTTAAATAAAATTTCTTCAGATTAGCTAGGGTATAACCCTAGATTTTTCTTCAGGTTTCTTCGGGTATAACCCTGCTTTTTAAAATATCCCGTAAAGATAGGCAGGCCATCCCAATCAATTTAGGGGGCGGCTGCGCCCCTGTTTCCCATCTAGTGTATGTAACCCTATGGACTCCTAGCAAACTCGCTGCGCCCTCTTGTGTAAGGCTTAAGGATGTGCGCCACCCTTTCAGGTCATAGACCATAGAAAAATTCCTCGCAAAAAGAAAAGGGGGACAAGCCCCCTTAGTTAGTTAATCGTTAGTATTCAAGCCCAGCACAATCCATCATCATCGACTGATTAGCTATCATAAGAGTGCGTAAAGACTTCAAAGCGCCTCTCACTTGATACTTGCTGAAATCCTCTTTCTCTACATCCTCAATAATGTACCGAAGGACTGCAAACATCTCATCAAAATCATCATAAGTCTGATAGAGGGCTGCTGCGTAAATATCCTCTTTACTTACCTGTGTAATTTTCTTTGGAGTTGCTGGTTTTACTGTTTTAACTTCTGTTTTTTCTGTGGTCATGTTAGTTCCCCTTTTTGATTGCGTTGATTTGTGCTGATAACTTCTCGATTGCTGCCCTAGCCCTGTCTTTCTGGGCTGGGATGTGACTTTGTTGCAATACTACTTGCTGCCAATACAAGCTGTTTTCTAGAACTTTTAAGCTATTCATAATTACCCCCTTAAACTTGTGCAAATTCTGATTCAAGCCTGTCAATTAAATCCACGCCTTTAAGCATAGAATCAACCTGACAATCGAAATATTTAGTCCACCTTTCAGATGTATCCCTTTTCTGCTGAATATGGTCTTTAGCTATCTCTAATAAATGGTAGATAGTATTCATTTCGTCATGGTCAATCGTAAACATTACAAATCCTCCCCTATTAAACGGCCTGTATCTACCTTGTAATTGTGTGCAAGCTCATCCATAAGCCTAGAAAGCTCGAAAGAAACATCAATCACATCCTCTACATCTAAAATATCGTGGATACGCTGATATATGTATTGAGTAGCTACTGTGCTGCTTTTACCTGTGTTTTTCATGCTAAATCCCCTTTTAAATGCGTTTAAATGTAATGTATAGCGGTTAGATACCAAATAAAGTAGAAAAATCCGCCCAAAAAAATAGAAATGAGAACCGCTTGCCAATTCTTCATTAAATCCACTCCTGTCTAAACTTCTTGGATGGTGAGAACCAATGATTAATGTTCTCTACTAGATGAAAGCCCATATCCATGCCACAGCCTTTTATTACAATTCCTCCATGCTTACCTAGCTTTCTACCTAAAGCTGTAGAGACTAAGTAATCAAGATGAATGATTCGTCCAGCATCTATCATCTTTACAGAGATTTCTCTTTGCATACCTGATGCTGATACATGACGAATAACTGTATATATGGTGTCTGTTGGAATAGTGCTTAGAATGTTGCCTAGCTCTTGTGCTGCTTCTTGTTTGATAGTAGTCATTTAAGTTTCCCCTTTAGTTGACTGTTAATCGTTACTGCTAAGCATGACTGTAGTCTATTGCTACATACTTTAATAGAGGGTAAACCCTTAAATTACTAAATATTATTAAAAAGTGTTGTTTTGCATCATAACTACCAATTTATGATATATTGCAGTCAATAGAATCAATGGCTTAGAGTTTAATTAATTCCTTAATTGCTGAAAGTTATAGAAAGCTGTAGAAACATGACAAATTCGTCTGATATTGTGACCATTAATGAAGATGGCTCACTTGCTAAACCCTCCAAGCGTATGCCTCCTAATGCTGGAAAGGGTCGCCCTGTCGGTGCAATCAATAAACACACAGCCATAGCTAAAGAGGCCATTGCTAAATTTGTAGATAAGAACTCACCTCGTATGCAGCATTGGCTTGAAGAGGTAGCCGCAGGAATACCAAAGACAGATAAGGAAGGCTGTATCCGATACGACAAGAATGGCGATATTGTGTGGATAGTCCCTCCTAATCCAGAGAAAGCCTTTCTTATGCTTCAAGCTGTCATGGAGTATCACTTGCCTAAACTTGCCAGAGTTGAGAGCGTAGGAGATGAGGCAGCCCCTCAGCGCATGGTAATTAGTTGGAAGCGCCCAGAGTGACAGAGAGAGTCCTGGAAGTAGAAATGGACTATTGTCCTCGAAAGGTCTTTGAAGACTTCCACGATAGACATCAAAGATGGTCAGTAATTGTTGCGCATAGGCGGTGCGGTAAGACTGTATTGTGTATTAACGACTTAATTTATAGGGCGCTAATAGATGACAAGGAAGATGGGCGCTACGCTTACCTCAGTCCATACTATGCCCAAAGTAAAACAATCGCCTGGGATTACTTAGTCCGCTTCTCTCAGCCTGTATTAGCTAAAGCCAACCAGTCAGAATTATGGGTTGAATTAGTCAATGGGGCACGCATAAGGCTATTTGGTGCGGACAATCCTGATGCCCTCCGAGGTCTTTACTTGGATGGCGTGGTCTTAGATGAATACGCAGATATGAAGCCCTCTATCTTTGGGGCTGTGCTGAGACCTCTTTTAAGTGATAGAAAAGGCTGGTGCACCTTTATAGGCACTCCTAAAGGCCATAATTCATTCTGGGAGGTTTACAACAATGCAACCCAAGATAAAGACTGGTATGTCAAAGTCTTAAGGGCAAGTCAAACAGGGTTACTGGAACAATCGGAGTTAGACGATGCCGCCAAAACAATGACCCAAGACCAATACTTGCAAGAGTTTGAATGTGACTTTGAATCGGCTATCTTAGGCGCTTACTATGGTAAAGAGATGCGCCAACTGACTGACCAAGACAGAATCACCGATATTGAATATGACCCTTTATTCCCAGTCCATACCGCATGGGACTTAGGCTATAGCGATGACACAGCGATATGGTGGTTTCAAGTAGTGCATGGGGAGATTAGATGTTTAGACTATCACTCTAGTAATGGTCAGCCGGTGGCCTTTTACGCTGGAATCATACAATCAAGGGAAGATGAGAGAGGCTATACCTACGGCACTCATTGGCTACCACATGACGCCAGGGCTAAGACTTTATCAAGCAATCGAAGCGTGATTGAGCAGCTAAGCGATAAGATTCCTTTAAAAACCCTAAAGATAGTCCCTAACTTATCCTTGCAAGACGGTATTCAAGCATCAAGGCTAGCCCTTACCCGTACTTGGTTTGACCATAAGACAATAGATGGAATAGAGTGTTTAAGACAGTACCAGCGTTTATATGATGAAGACTCAAAGTCATTTAGAGACAAGCCTAAACATGACTGGACTTCTCATGGTGCAGATGCCTTTAGGTACTTGTCTATAGTATGGAAAGATGAAGCAAAGATTGTTACGGCAGATGAACCTATAAGAGGTGTGTTTGTTGGTCAAACGGATGTATCTCTTAATGACCTTTGGAAAGATACCAAGGTTAAAACAGACAATAGAATATAAAAAAGGTAAAATAAACCAACATTTCGCCAAATTATTCAAGATTAAGGCAACTCTATGGCAAACGATAAAGCAACTGTAGACCACTCATACGAGGACTGGTATAAAACCATTATGGGGTATGAACGCAGTTTCAAGCGTTGGGAAGCCAGAGTTGACCGCATTGTAAAGAAATACAAGGATGACAGTCGTTATGACCGAAATCCTAATGCTAGATTTAATATTCTTTGGTCTAATGTTCAAACCATCCAGCCAGCTATCTTTGCTAGACTTCCTAGACCTGATGTTAGCCGTAGGTTTAGGGACAATGACCCCATAGGGCGAGTCGCTTCAATGATGCTAGAGCGAGCATTGGAGTTTGAATTAGAACATTACGGTGATTACAAAGCAGCAATGAATAACGCTGTTCTTGACCGTTTATTGGGTGGTCGTGGTGTGGCTTGGGTTCGTTATGAACCGCATATTGTTGGTGAACAAGCTGATGAACCTGAAGATGGTTATGAAATCACAGAAGATAGTGATGAAGCTGAAACAGAAAGCGGTATTGAAAACGAATCTCAAGAACGCATTGAGTATGAGTGTTGCCCTGTTGATTATGTCCATTGGAAAGATTTTGGACATACGATTGCTAGAACCTGGGAAGAAGTCACAGCCGTATGGCGCAGAGTATATATGTCACGCTCGGCATTGGTTGAGCGTTTTGGCGAAGAATTAGGCTATAAAATCCCATTGGATACAAAACCTGATGATTTAAAACAATCTTACAAAAATGATGATGGAGTATATGAAGCGCTGATATACGAAATCTGGGACAAAGAAACAGGCAAAGTATTATGGATTAGCAAGTCATTAGGCAAGATTCTCGATGAAAGAGATGACCCTTTACAACTTGAAAACTTCTGGCCTTGCCCTAAACCACTATATGCAACACTCACTACAGACTCTTTAGAGCCTATTCCTGACTTTGTTATATATCAAGACCAAGCTAGAGAACTAGACGCTTTATGTGACCGTATTGATGGTTTAATCAACGCCCTTAAAGTGCGTGGTGTCTATGACGCTTCATCTAGCGAATTACAACGCTTATTTTCTGAAGGCGAAAACAACACTTTAATACCTGTACATAACTGGATGGCATTTGCTGAAAAGCAAGGCATGAAAGGTGCGATTGATTTAGTTGACATTACCCCATTTGCTACTGCATTGCAGTCTTGCTACACAGCAATGGAACAAGTCAAAGCTCAAATCTATGAATTAATGGGTATTGCTGACATTCAGCGTGGTCAAACTGACCCTAATGAAACGCTTGGCGCACAAATTATCAAGTCAAACAACGCTATGGGTCGCTTAAAGACCCAACAACACGCAGTAGTTGACTTTGCTACTAGCTTATTAACGATTAAAGCGCAGATTATCTGCAATCACTTCACAGATGAAACGATTGTCAAGATTTCTGGTGCAATGCAACTAAGTCCACAAGACCAACAGTTAATTCCACAAGCATTAGAGTTGTTGCGTAATGAAGCCAGCAAGAACTTCCGTATTGAAGTGACTTCTGATTCAATGATTTATCAAGATGAACAACAAGAAAAGCAAGATAGAATGGCTTTTTTGCAAGCTGTAGGTTCATTCTTTCAACAAGCTGTGCCAATGATTCAAGCACAGCCTGAACTTGCACCTATGGCGATTGAAATGCTGAAGTTTGGTGTAACAGCCTTCAAAGCAGGAAAACAATTAGAAGGCATTATTGACGAAACTGCTGATAAGTTAAGAGAACAAGCTAAGATGTCTGAAGGACAACCTAAACCATTGCCACCAGAAGTGCAAAAAATGCAAATGCAAATGCAAGGTGAGCAAGCTAAGATTCAGGCGCAAGCACAATTAAAACAACAAGAAATGCAAGCGTCTAGCCAAGCTAAACAGGCTGAAATGCAGATGTCTGCACAGATTGAGATGCAAAAACTGCAAGCTGAAATGGAATTGGAGAAAGCTAAACAAGAGTACCAAGCACAAGAGAATCAGCTTAAATTCCAACTAGAAGAACAAAGGAATAACTCTGATAGAGAAATGGAAGCTAAGTTATTGCAAATGAAAATGAACATGGAACGCAATACTGCTTTATTGTTAGCTTATGTTAACAATGGCGCAAAGATTGAACAAACACGCATTTCTGCTGGTTTAGATGATGGTCAACAAGCATACGATGACACAATCGAACAAGCGCAGCATTTAGAACATCCTTTAGCGCCTGTTACACAAGCTATATTTGATAGTAATTCACAATTAGCACAAATGATTTCAGCATTGTCAGAAAGTTTAAATAAACCTAAGACTGTATTGCGTGGCCCTGATGGCAAAATAACTGGAGTTCAATAATGGCTATAACAGTAAAGCATAGTAAGGTTTCAACAATACCTGATGATGCAGACACCAGTTTAGTACGCCCTAGTGATTGGAACGCTGACCATACCTTAGTAGGAACAGTCCCAGTAGCTAATGGCGGTACAGGCGCAGCTACGCTTACAGGCTATGTAATAGGCAATGGCACAAGTGCTATGACTGCTAGTACAACCATTCCTAGCGGTGATGTGTCAGGTCTAGGAACAATGGCTACGCAAAATGCCAATGCTATAGCGGTTACTGGCGGTACTATAAATGGTACTATTATTGGTGCTACCACAGCTTCTACAGGCGCATTTACTTATTTATCTACTAGCGGTTCTACTAGCACAACGCCTACTTTAAGTTTTAATGGCTCAAACTCTCCAATAGCTTCAGGCGCAACAATTCCTAATAGCTATTTGCAATTTATTTTGCAGAACAAATCAGGTACTTCGGGGGCTTCTACAAACTATGTATTAAGCAACGACTTAGGCACAGACAGCACCTATTATGGCGAGTTTGGTATGAACTCCTCAGTCTATAGCGCAGGAACTCCAGCCGATTTCTTTAGTATCAACAACGGAATCTATTATTCAGGGCATGACGGAGATATTACAGTAGGTTCAGGAAATGGATTTAAAACTTATTTAGCTTGGGGTTCAGCAGGGCAATCAGCCCATGTCATCAACGCTACAGGCTCTATTGGTTTAAATACTAATGCCACAGGTACAACGAATTATGGTACAAGCGGTCAAGTATTAACTTCTGCTGGTAATGCAGCAACGCCTACTTGGGCAACTCCTACAACAGGCACAGTAACTTCTGTAAGCGGCACAGGTACAGTTTCAGGCATTAGTTTGAGCGGTACAGTTACTTCTAGCGGAAACTTAACTTTAGGCGGTACTTTAGACCTTTCTAGCCCTCCTGCCATCGGAGGAACTACCCCAGCGGCTGGTACATTTACTACTATTACAGGACAGACAGAAGTATTAAAAGGTACTGGGCAGAATTTACTTACCTATAGCCAACAATTTACCAATATAATTTGGAATAGAACCAACGGAACTGCGGTAGATAATGTAACAACAGCACCAGATGGCACAACAACTGCCGCATCCTTTATTTCCAATAATGCTACAACTGGTTATTGTATTAATGCTACAAACTCTGTTGTTGGATTAACCTACACTTTTTCTGTTTATTTAAAACCAAATAATAGAACATCTTGGACATTATTAGCACAAAGCAATATGTTTTCAGATGCCACAAGCAGAAGTGCAACTTTTACTTTAACTGGTAGCGGTTCAGTAGCCTCATCTTCAGGAAGTGGAATAATAGCTGCAATTACTTCTATAGGCAGTAGCTGGTATAGATGTTCTATTTCTTTTACAACAACTTTAGCAACTACTGGTTCTGGAATTCAAATTAGAGATGCCGCAACTGGAGATGGAACAACAGGAATATATCTTTGGGGCGCACAATTTGAATTGGGAAGCACCTTAAACACCTATGTCCCAACAACAACCACAGCAGTATACGGAACTCCTACCCTATCCTTTAGTGGAGTAGCAGGACTAGGACTTCAATCAGATGGTAGTCTTTATGTAAGCCCAGCAGGAACAGGCGCACTACAAGCACAAGCTACTACATCATCTACAGTAGGTGGTAATGCTAGAGGTGCTAATGCTGTTGATTGGCAGACTTTAAGAGGTAGTGCCGCACAAGTAGCTAGTGGTACTGGTTCAGCTACATTAGGCGGTGCATCAAATACAGCTTCTGCAGTTTACTCTACAGTAGCAGGTGGTAATCAAAATACTAATACTGGTTCATATTCCTTTATTGGCGGTGGAATAGCAAATACAGCAACAGGTACAGCCGCTTTTATTGGCGGCGGACATACTCATACAGCCGCTGGTTATTTTAACTTTATTGGTGCTGGATATTTAAACACAGGAACAGCTAGTGCCGCAGTTACTACTCAAGCCACTACATCTTTTACAAGTGGTTCAACAGCAGTAACATTGTCAGGCTCTAACGCTAATATCAAAGTAGGACAGTTAATTACTGGCACAGGTGTTACACAGTATCCCCATACTTATGTAGCCGCCATTTCAGGCACATCGCTTACTTTAAGCCAAAACGCTAGTGCAAGTGGTTCTCCAACTCTATCTTTCTTTACTCCTCATGGAGTAGTAGTAGGCGGTGGTAATAACCAAGCTACTGGTAGTTATTCATTTATCGGTGGTGGTGGAAACGCTGGTAACGCGGCACAAAAAAATATTGCTTCAGGCGATTGGTCAACCGTTTGTGGTGGTGCTTTTAATACTGCATCTGGTATGGGAGCATTTATTGGTGGTGGTGGAGCAACAACATTTTCTATTTACTCAAATACAGCATCAGGAACAGGTTCAGTACTTACTGGAGGCGGCTCTAATATTTCTGGAAATGATTTTAGTACAGTTCTTGGTGGTTATAATGTTAATGCAAGTGGAGCATATTCAACCGCTGGTGGTAGATATTCAACAGTTAGGGGCATCTATGGTGCATTTGCATACGCTTCTGGAAATACGACTGTTGGTGGAGATGCTCAATACGAATTTTTTGTCGCTAGGGCAAACACTACAGATGCTACACCTACAGTTTTAACAACCAATGGCGGTGCTGCTTCTACTTCAAACCAAGTAATACTACCTAATAACTCTGCTTACTTCTTTAGAGGTGAAGTTATCTCAGGAGTAACTGGCGGTGGCGATACTAAAGGCTGGACTATTGAGGGTGTTATTAAACGAGGTGCTGGTGTAGGAACTACTACCCTTGTTGGTTCTACAGTAACTTCCCTTTATGCGGATGCTGGCGCAGCAACTTGGACAATAGCATTGGCGGCAGATACAACCAACGGTGGTTTAAGAGTTACCTTTACAGGGCAAGCTGGCACGACTATTCGTGTCGTCTGCCAGCTAAGAACTACAGAAATGACATACTAAGGAGAATTACATGGCTTTGCAATTAGCATTAGAATCAACTCAATTTGGCGTACCAGCACCCAAGGCATACGCTAGAATTACTAATTTCTTTGGCACTAAAGACCAAATCCAAGTACAAGTGGCTATTTATTATGATGAAGCCGCAAGACAAGGCAATATGGCTACGGTGCGTGAGGATGCGCATTATATTGCCGTTGAGGACCTTAAGGGTGATATAATTCCAGCTATTTACGGCATTTTGAAGACGTTTACCCAGTATCAAAACGCAACAGACGCTTAATGTTTCAAACTGCTTTTCAACCGACTGCGTTTCAAAATAACGCATTTCAAATTGTCATTACCCCTGTTAGGCCTACAGGCGGTGATGATGCTTGGACACCAGAGGAACGCAAAAAATATAAGGCTTTACAAAAGAAACTTCAAGTAGCAGAAAATAAGCGAATTGAAGCATTAAAAACTGATGCAAAAAACAGAAAACAGGCAATTGCTGATTTAGTTAACCCTAAACCAGTTGCGCCAATACAACAAAATAAAGTACAATCCAATCAAGAAGTTAGCGTTGATATACCGTCAAACCTAGCAAATATTGACCGATACATCGCTAATCTTGTTAGACAGCAACAAGACCTGCAAACCGCAGTAGCAATGAGAGAAGCAAAACTCCGCTTAGAGCAGGAGATTGCAATACTCGAAGCCAAACGACAAGCAGAACTAGACGATGAGGAAGCCATACTATTACTACTGTAAACCCCCAAGAGCAATTTAGCCTAGCCTCTAAACACTTACACGCTGGCAGATATGAACAAGGTTTTAAGTTATACGAATATCGCTGGCATGAGGACATCATTAAAAATGAACCCTCTCCTACTAGACCTGCGCTAAAAATCCCAGTATGGGAAGGTCAATCCTTATTAGGGAAAACCATTACTGTACAGGTAGAACAAGGCTTTGGTGACATTATTATGTTTGCTAGATTCTTGCCTGCATTAAAGGTATTGGGCGCTAAAAAGGTCGTAGTCCTACAAGAAGGCTCACTTCATTATTTATTAGGTCAAATAGACGCTGTAGATGTCTTTACAAATGAAGTCGATATAGGTGTAGCAACAGAGTCAGATTATTGGATTGGCTTGATGTCTTTACCCTATTATTTGTCTGTTTCGCATCCTATTGCTAAAAATCTATTTCCTGTTACTACTAAGAAAATAGTAGGTTCTGAAGGTTATTTACACGCTATTCCTAGCAATATTCCACCCAAGATTGGAGTGAATTGGGAGGCTTCTAAGCAGATTTTGTACTACATCAAGTCTATAGATATGCGTGAGATGGAAAAGCTCGTAGGAAGCGATTGCTACAGCTTAAACCCTAAAACTGATGGTGTATTTAATTCTTTACCTGACGATGGTTGGAAAACAGACTGGAATAAGTCTGCAAGCCACATGAAAGCGTGTAAAGGCATTGTTACAGTCGATACAGGAACAGCCCATCTTGCAGGCGCATTGGGCATTAAAACCATTGTTTTGTTACCTAAAGAAGAATTTGTCTGCTGGCGTTGGAAGAATGGCAGATGGTACGACTCTGTAGTTGCTTTAAGACCCCACGAATATGACCAAATCCCAGAATTAATAAGGAGAATGTAATGAAATGCCCAAATTGCGGATATGAAGAAGGAAATCATGTTGCAAAACTTAGCGATGAAGATTATTTCATGGAAATATGGACTCCCACTTTGGGACTCGAAGAAGCTAAAAAGTCATGGTTAGAGAAGCAAAATGCCCCTAGACAGACAACCCACATGGTGATTTCTGATATTCAAGGCCACATTAGCATGGCAGATGGTACATGGATTTCAAGCCGTTCTAAGCATAGAGAGAACCTAAAACGCAACCATTGTATTGAATTAGGCAACGATGTACCTATGGAAAGAAAAGCTGTAGAAATCAGTAAAAAGTCCCAAGAAGCACGAAAGCGTCAAATAGCTGAAATAGCATACGAAAAACTTAAATACTAGGAAAAATCATGGCAGAATTAGACCGTAGGGATATGTTAGAGGCTGCACTAGAAGCAGCAGAAGAAGGCACTCTTGAAGCACCTATCGAAAAAGACATTGAAGTGCCTGAAACGGACAATATTTCCGAAGAATCCGCTAAAGAGAAAGTTAGCGAATCAGACCACGAAGAACCTTCCGAAGTCATTGAAGCTACTGAGTCTGAAGCTGAGGATGATGTACCGCAGGAAAAGATAAATCGCCCTTCAACCTGGAAGAAAGAATATGTCAATATCTGGGATAAGCTAGAAAAAGGCGAGCAAATTAACAAGGATGACTTTGTTAAATTTGCTGAATATGCTAATCAGCGTGAATCAGAGTATAAAAAAGGCGTTTCTACTTATAAAGCTGAAGCTGATAGGGCTAAAGAGTATGAACAGGCAGTAGCGCCATTTGTACCTGACTTAGAAAGACGCAATATTAAGCCTGTACAGTACATTCAAAACTTGGCTAGGGCTGACCAAATTCTGACAAATGCACCTTATGACCAGAAAGTACAAATTTTTCAAAGACTTGCACAAGAATATGGAATACAATTAAATGGTGAAAGTGTTGCTCAAGCACAACAGCTTGACCCATACACTCAACAACTGATGTACCAGTTAAATCAGGTAAATCAGGAAGTTTCATCTATTAAAGGTCGGTTTGCCCAAGAGGAAAATCAACGCTTAATGGGTGAAATTGAAAGAGTACGAAGTGATGTGGAGAAGTTTCCGCATTTTGATGTGGTAAGGGAAGAAATGGCTCAATTACTTGAGTTAGGGAAAGCCCAAGACCTAGAAACAGCTTACAAGAAAGCTGTGCGTATGAATGATGAAGTTTGGGCATTAGAACAGGACCGACTCCTGAAAGATTCCAAACAAGCGTCAATCAAAGCGCAGCAAGTACAGAAAGCGAAGGCGGCTGCGGTAAGTCCGAAATCTACTACACCTAGTGGAAAAGTGGCAGACTCAGGCGATAAAAAGGATAGACGCTCAATGATAGCCGAACAATTAGGCGAAGCAATGAGTCGTAGGGTTTAACTAGCCAATTTTGGCGCATTTTTTTAAGGATAATAATCATGGCATTTGCTAACTCAGCAATCACTGACATAATTGCCACCACGATTCAAAGTCGTAGCGGTGAATTGGCAGATAACTTAACACAAAACAACGCAATTCTTACTCGTTTAAATCAAAAGGGTAACATTAAGCCTTTCTCAGGCGGTAATGTCATCCTTCAGGAATTGATGTATGAGGATTCGTCAACCAACAACGCAAACTCCTATTCAGGATATGAAGTATTGAACATCGCCCCAGATAGCCCAATCTCTGCTGCACAATACAAAATTGCACAGTACGCAGACTCTGTAACTATGTCTGGTCTTGAAATGTTGCAAAACAGCAGCAAAGAAGCAATCATCGACTTGTTAGATGGTCGTATGCAAGTTTCTGAAGCCCGTTTGCTTAATCGCATTTCTGGTGACTTGTACGGTGATGGTACTGGTAACGGTGGTAAGAACTTAGATGGTTTGGGCGCTGCTGTTGCAGTTTCTCCTACATCTGGTACTTACGGTGGTATTAACCGTGCTACTTGGACATTCTGGCAGAACCAAATCACTACTGGTGCTACTTCCTCAACAACCATCCTTGCTGCGATGACTACTGCTGCTATCAAGCAGATTCGTGGTACAGACAAGGCTGACTTGATTGTTGCTGGTAACACTTTGTATGGTTACTATGTAGGCGCTTTGCAAGCTATTCAGCGTATCGCTTCTGAGGAATCAGGCGCTGCTGGTTTTGCTTCATTGAAGTTCTACGGTGGTGGTACATCTGCTGATGTGGTATTAGGCGGTGGTTATGGTGCTCAAGAAACAGCTACATATATGTATATGTTGAACACTAATTACATCTTCCTACGCCCACATAAAGAGCGTAACTTTGTACCTATCGGTGGCGAGCGTCAAGCTATCAACCAGGATGCGATTGTAAAATTGTATGGCTGGGCCGGGAATCTTACAACTTCAAACAGCTTCCTACAAGGCTTGTTGACTGGTAGTTAATAAATAGGGGAAAACCCCTGTTTTAACAGTCTATTTAATTATTTAAGGAAAATATCATGGCATATTCAGTTCTTCCAATCGCAGGTGTTAATTTGACAGCACCTCAAACAGTAGCATCAGGCAGTTTGCCTTCATTTGGCCCATTAGGTGCAGAAACATTTGCATCAGATGGTAAGCGTTATGTTTACGGTCAAGCAGGTGTAGCTATTGCAGCATCTTCAGCAACCGTTGTAGTAAATGCTTCAACATTCCAAGCGACTTTGGGTGCTGGTTCATATTTAACAGCAGCTTCTATGGCTTCTGGTGACTATGGCTGGTTCTCTATTGCATCTGTTTAATCAACAGATAATGTAGTAAAAACTGGGACTCTCTCACAAGGGGAGTCCCTTTTCTTTTAACTGTAGTACCTAAACCACTTTAGGAGAATTAAATGGCTATTGATAGCGATGTTCAAGGTGCAGACGCACGACTAGCAGTCCAATTCTATAAAAAGTCAGTAAAGCAAGATGACGAATCAAATGCTGCTGGCAGACCTATTTTTAAAGAATTCGACTTTGTAAGGATTATGATTCCTGGAGATAATCTGACAGAAATTGACACTTATGCCCAAGAATCACACAAAGCACGCTTTCCCCGTCAATGGGCGCATTACCAGAATCAAGTTGCAAACCATGAAAACATTGTTGGAACACCATTAGAACAATGGCCTCAGATTACTCGCAGTCAAGCTGAAGAATTGCGTGGACTTAAATTCCACACAGTTGAGTCTATTGCTGACTGTTCTGACCAACAACTGCAAAGAATTGGTATGGTAGCTGGTATGTCACCCCATAATTTTCGCTTAAAAGCTAAGGCTTTCTTGAATTTAGCGTCTGATTCTGCCGAAGTAGCACAAAGACAAGAAGAATTAGAAGCATTACGCCAAGAAAATGCTAAAATTACAGCAGAAACAGATGCGAAGCTATCCAAAATGCAAGAACAAATGGAAGCGCTACTTGCGGCTGTTGCGGAAAAGACCCCAAAAACACGCAAAACCAAAGTAGCCGAGGCTTAATATGTCCCAAACGATGTTGTCACTTGTCCAACAGGTAACTGCCGAGTTAAACCTCGCTGTGCCTTCCTATGTAGCTGGCAACCCATCTCAAGATGTCCAACAAATATTGGCATTAATGAATGGTTCTGGCTATGACTTGCTAAAAGAGTACGACTGGCAAGCATTACAAGTGCAATATCGTTTTTACACGCAATCTTTAACCGCCAATGCCACAACTGTTAATGGTTCTACTACATTAACTTTTGCGGCTGGCACAGATTTGAGCAATGTTACAAGCCAATGGCAATTATCAGGCTATAACATTCCTCAAGATACTTATGTTGTAAGCGCCAATAACACTACAAAAGAAGTTGTAATGAGTCAAATGGCTTCTGGTACTGGCACACAGTCTGTAGTATGTGCTCAAACTGCTTATGACCTTCCTGATGATTTTGAAACCATTACTGATAGAACTCAATGGGATAAGTCAAAACATTGGGAAATGTTAGGGCCTGAAGATGCACAGCAATGGCAATGGTTAAAATCTGGTTATATCTCAACTGGCCCTAGAGTTCGTTGGCGTATTCTAGATGGTCAATTCCAAATCTGGCCTATTATGAACACCCAAGAGTATTTGGGATGGGAATACCGCAGTAAAGGTTGGGCAAGAAGCGATAGTAATGTTGTCAAAAACAGTTTTACAGTTGATACAGATACTACTGTTTATGATGACCGTATTATGGTTTTGGCTACCAAATTAAAATATTTTCAAGTTAAAAACTTTGATACTACTGCGCTATCACAAGATTATCAGCGTTATTTATCAGTTGCTAAAGCTAACGATAAAGGCGCACCAAACTTATCATTTGCCCCTTATCCATCTAAAGTGCTTATTGGCTATGCTAATATACCGGACACCGGCTATGGGTCTTAATGATGCTTCCATCTAACGCCATTCTTAATGCGGCTAATAAGGCTTTGTTTAACGCCATATTCTTCCGCAATAATGCGTTGAAGCCTGTCGTCATTGCGAATGGCATCAACTTGAAATTGTTTCAATTTAGCCCAATTACAGCGTTCTCCACTATTGCTGGTGTTGTGTCCAAATTTATCAAGAATGTTATTTTTGTGAGTATCCCATCGAAGGTTGTCAATATGGTTATTAAATGCGTTTCCATCGTTATGGCAACCTTCCATACCTTTCGGACAAATGCTTGCAAATGCCTCAAGAACAAGTTTGTGCGGTTTTCGAATATGCGGCTTGTTTTCTTTCCAAAGATTAACAAAAGGTCTGTTCAACTTTTTATCAAGGCTAATTTTTTTAAGCCTTTTGTTTTTAAAGGAACGAATATTTCCATGATTAGAAACTTCATACAATCCTTTAAATCCAAGGACATCACGCCATTGTTCCATAAAAATCTCCATTATCAAACTATGGGGATATTGTAGCATGGCAACACCGCAAACAAGAACTGCTGTTACTGCTAGTGTTTCAGCCCCTACAGGTGGTTGGAACGCTAGAGATTCTATTGCTAATATGCCACCGCTAGATGCTGTGACATTAAACAATTTTTTTCCTACACCTACAGATGTACAGATTAGATTAGGATACCAAAAGACTTCTACTGGTATTACTGGACAAGTTAATAGTTTGATGAATTGGGCTGGCGCAAGCACTCAAAAACTATTTGCCGTAGCTGGAAGTGTCTTATATGACGCTTCTGCTTCTACAGCAGTTTCTAAGGTAACTGGTTTAAGCAATGACAAATGGCAACATGTCAATATGGCAACAACAGGTGGAAATCATTTCCTTGTTTGTTGTAATGGTGTAGACCCTGCAATGTTGTATGACGGCACAAATTGGATTAAATATGCCTCTACTTCAACAGCACAAACCATTAGCAGCATTACTAGAGGCGGCACAGGCAACTTAACTGCTACCCTTACTACGGCTTCTGCACACGGTTTAATTAGTGGCAATCAAGTAACAATTACTGGCGCAACGCCAAGCCAATTTAATGGCACTTATATTATTACCAAAACAGGCACAAATACATTTACTTATACAATGGCTTCTGCACCTGCTAATGACGCTACTGTTGTTGGCACATATACCGTTAATTACGCTATTACAGGCATAGATTCAACTAAATTAGTCCATGTAAACCTATTTAAAAACTTTTTATTTTTTGTTGAAACAGGAAGTCTAAGGGCTTGGTATTTGCCAATAGGTCAAGTTGCAGGCGCAGCATCTCCATTAGATTTTGGTGGATATGCCAGAATGGGTGGCTTTTTACAAGCTATGGGTACTTGGACTCTTGACGCTGGACAAGGCGCAGATGATTACGCAGTATGGGTTACTAATAATGGTGAAGTTATTGTATATACAGGAACAAATCCATCAGATTCAACAGCTTGGGGATTAGAAGGTATTTGGCAATTAGGGCAAACATTTGCTAGGCGTTGTTTTTTAAAGTTTGCTGGTGACCTTCTTTTATTAACCCAAGATGGTTTATGCCCATTAGCATCTTCTTTACAATCTAGTAGGCTAGACCCTCGTATTAACCTAACGGATAAGATTTTTTACGAAATATCAAGAGAAATTAGTCTTTATTCAACTAATTTTGGCTGGCAAATTATCTATTTTGCCCGTGAAAATATGTTAATTATTAATGTCCCTTCTACCGAAGGAATACAACAATACTGTATGCACACTATTTCTAAAGCATGGTGTAGCTTTACTGATGTTAATGCTACTTGCTGGGAAATGAATTTTGATAATCTTTATTTTGGTGGAAATGGCTATGTAGCACAGTTTTGGGATGGATATTCTGATGCAGGAAACAACATTAATGCCCAAGTACAACAGGCTTATAGTTATTTTGATGCACCTGGACAATTAAAGCGTTTTACTATGATTCGCCCTATTTTCCAAACAGATAATGGTTTACCAGGTGTTTTAGTAGGCATTAATACTGATTTTGATGCTCAAAATAGTTTGGGTTCAGTTAGTTTTAACGCTGTAAACACGACTTTAGGCACTTGGGATAACGCTAAATGGGATAACCAAGTATGGGGTGGTGATTTAGCCCTTACAAAGCTATGGCAAGGCGTTACGGGCATTGGTTACTCAGGTGGCATTGTAATGAAAGTAGCCACCCAAGGAATTGATGTACATTGGGTATCTTCTGATTATGTTATGGAACGAGGCGGTGTGTTGTAATTAAGAAATAAGCTATAAATCAAGTTATAATTGGTTCAGCCGATTCCTTGGTTATAGTCAAAATACTTTGAGGAATTAACATGGCAACAACTTCAGGATTAAATAATTTAGGTTCTTCTTATAATGGCACTCAATCGCCATTTGGAAGTCCATATAACACTCAAGACCCTTGGGCTAATGCGTCTTATCAAACAGCTTTAGGTAATCAAGCTGGCGCATCATACGCTACTAATGCTAATCGTGTAAATCAAAATACCCCTTATGGTTCTTTAAATTACACTCAAAGTACAGATGCTAATGGTAATCCAACATGGTCTGCTAATCAAACTTTAAATCCACAACTTCAAAGTGCTGTTGATTCAAGTTTAGGTGGATTATCTGCATACAATCAAGGATTTCAAGGACAAGCATTTAACCCTAATTCTTTGCAAAACCCACAGTCTAATTTGCCTTCTTATGGAATCGACCCTGGTCAAAATTACACAGACGCTATTATGCAGCGTTTACAACCATCTTTAGACCGTCAAACACAATCTTCAGATGTGCAGTTAGCAAATAAAGGCATTATGCCTGGTTCTGCTGCATATAACACAGCTAAAACTTTGCTTGGTCAAACACAAAATGATGCAAGAACTAGCGCTGTAGTTGGTGGTATGAATACTGGATTAGCTGCAAATAATCAACAATATAATCAAAATTTGGGTGCAAACACTCAAAATATGGCAGCGCAAAATCAAAGTTATACACAACAATTATCGAATTACCAACAGCCATTATCAGTTGCTACTGGAATTAAAAACCTTGCAACGCCAAACTATGTAAACCCATATCAACAAGCTACTGTTGCTGGGCCAGACTATTTGGGTGCATCTGGTTTATCTAATCAAAATGCTTTAGGAGTGCAAAACGCTAATACTGCTAATAGGTCTAATTTAACTAATGGTTTGTTTAATCTTGGCGGTACTGCACTAATGGCTTACGGATTAAGTTAATGGCTGATTTAGCATCCGCACTCAGAAGTTCTGCACCATCGCTTGATGAATTAAGCGCTTCTGGTGGTATGACTGATGTCAATGGAAATACAACATACCAATACAAAGATGCTAGTGGTGGTACTGTTACTGTAGATTCTACTGGTAAATCTGTAGGATATACTCCAACACAATCTTGGTATCAAGACCAATATGCTGCACATCCTGATGCAATTCGCTCAGGAATGAATAATGAACAATATTTAGCTCTTGGCCCATTAGACCAAACTTATAATGTTAATGGTACAAATGTACCTATTACTGGCGCTTATGAATATCAAATAGACCCTAAAACTGGGGCGCTTTCTAATACTCCAGTTGACCGAAAGCAAAGTAGTAACTTTACTGATTGGGCAACAACTCCAGCAGGTGCTTTAACTATTGCTGGAACTGTTTTAGGTGGTGCTTATGGTTCTAGTCAATTAGCTGGTGCTTACGGCGCTGGTGGTACTAGTGGTTTTGGTTTAAATCCAGCTACAACAGGGGGAACTTTTGGTTCATTAACATATCCTGCGGCAGGTAGCACATTTGGAAGTTTAGCTGGAGCAGCATCACCTGCTGGTATTGCGGCAACTGAAGCTGCTGCTGGACTTGGATTAGGCGCTACAGGTGCAACTGGTTTAAGTACAATGCAAAAAGCATTATTAGCTAAACAAGCGCTTAGTGGTTTTGGTGGGGCATCTCAAAATGCTCAAAATACTGGTGGTAGTGGAAGTTCTGGTAACTATAACTATACAAGTATGCCTTATTTAGCTAATCCACAACAAAACAATACTTTTATGAAAACTGGACTAGATGTATCTGGTACAGGAACTACAACTGCTGGTATGCCAGTACAACTTGACACTACACGCCATAATATATTAATGGCTAATTTGTTACGAGGATAATATGGCTTTAGACCTAACTGCTTTAACTAATCCGTATGGACAAGAACTTGCTGGAATTGAACGCAATCGTGCGTTAGCTACTGCTTTAATGCAAGGTGGTCAACAACAACCACAAGGTCAAATGATTAGTGGGCGATATATTGCTCCTAGTCTTGCTCAAAATCTTAATCCATTATTGCAAACAGCAGTTGGTTTATATGGTCAAAAGAAAGCTGATACCGCAGAAACTCAATTAGCTAATACTATTCAATCTAAACAAGCTGATTTACTTAGACAATATAGAGAAGCTACGACTCCGCAAGAGAAGTTTGCTATTGGAACAAATTCATATGCGCCTGCCGCATTGCAAGCTGCTACATGGGAACGCTTAAAACCACAAAAACTTGGTGAAGGTGAAACCATTAATGAATACGATTTTTCAAAAGGTGGTTACATCCCTATTGCACAAGGTGGAGAAAAGAAAACTGAATTAATAAGAGATTACAACCAAGCTGTAAGCTCTGGTGCATTTAAAGGTTCTATTGTTGATTACGATTTAATGCGTAGAACTGCTAGTGCTAATCGTCAAAACATTAATGTACAAAATCAACTTCCATTTAAAGAACAAATACAAAAAGGAATGGCAGAAGATTTAGTTAAAAATTATAGCACCCTTAAAAATGCACCTACAGAAATTAAAAATTTAGATAAAGTTATTGATTTAGCTAAATCTCCAGCTTATTTAGGTAGTGGCGCTGAAGCTAAATTAGCAATTACTAAATTCTTTAATAACAACTTAGGTACAAGTGTTAATGCTGATAAAGTAGCTAATACAGAAGAAATGCGCTCTGCATTGTTTCAAAGCACAATGGAAAACCTTAAAAAGGTTGATGCACAGCCTTCACAAATGCAACAACAAATCATGCAACAAGCGTTTGGTACGATTGGTACAGACCCATCAGCTATTCCTAAAATTGTGGCAGTTTACAAAGATATTCTTACAAACAAAGTTATGGAACATAATGCTAGGGTTTCTGAATCTGAAACTGGCGCTGCAAAAATTGAATATCCTTACAATATTAAAATTAAGTTACCTGAAGAAGTTAAAGCCCCTGTTGCTGGTGCTTTTCCCAATGTTGATGTACGGTCAATAGATGCAATTTTAAATTCTCGTGGAGTCAAATAATGGCAGACACACCAGAATTAGACCTTAATAAATTTACTACTGAAGATTTAATTGCTTTAAAAGCTGGAAATTTAGATAAAGTATCAACACAAGGTTTGTTGATGTTAAAGTCTGCACAGCCTAAAATGCAACAAAGTAGCAATATTATTACTTCTGATGTGCCTACTGTAGCTGGTGAAGTGCCTAATCCTGCGCCAATAGAAGCAAAACCAACTTCTATGGTTGATAAATTAAAGGCTTTATATGAAGTCCCTACTGCTTTAGCTAGTGGTGCAGTTGCACAACCTGTAGGTGCTGCTTATGCAGCTTATAAAGGTATTACAGGCCCTAAAAATCCACAAGCTATGCAACAAGCACAACAAGCTGGTGGTGAATTAGCACAAAAATTACAATATCAACCAACATCACCTGCTTCTACAAATGCTTTAGAGTCTATTGGTGGGGCAATGGAAGCCGCAAAAATACCTCCTTATCTTGGTAATATTGGCGCTATTCCTTCTGCTTTAAAAGCTGGAAGTGTTGCAAAGCCAGTTATGCAAGAGTCTGTAATGCCAGTAGCTAATAGAATGGCTGGTGCATTGCGTAATGAAGCTGGAATGGTTAAAGAAGCCGTGCAACCAACAATTAATGCTGTTTCTGATGTTGTATCTCCTGTAGCAAGCAAAATGGCTGATACATTAAGATTAAAACCATCAATTATTAAAACAGCACCAACATCTAAAGAATTATTAGAACAATCTAAAGCTGCATTTACTACTGCTAAAGAATCTGGTATGCAATTTAATCCAGAAAAATTCTCTACAAAAATGGCAGAAATTGGCGCAGATTTAAGAAAAGAAGGTTACACAAAGCCTCCCCCTGGTGAAACTGACCCTTATGCAAAAATTACTGGTGCATTGCGTAACTTGACTGATGTTACAAATCCTAAAGATTTTGAGGAATTGTCTACTTTAAGAACCATTATTAGAAATGGTCAAAAAAGTAAAGACGGCACAGAACGCAAATTTGCCACTATTTTAAAAGATAGATTTGATGATTATGTTCTTAATGCGCCTCCAAAAGATGTTGTTGGCGCAACAAAACAAGGCGCAGAAGCATGGAAAACAGCAAGAGATACATGGTCAAGATTGAGTAAATCTGAAATATTTGAAGATATGCTAAATAAAGCTGATATTAATGCGTCTAAAGTTGGCACAGAAAAGTATTTACATAATAAGTTATTAGAACTTTCTAATAGCGAAAAGAAAATGCGTTTGTTTACACCAACAGAACAAAAAGCAATTCAAGAAGCAGCCCAAGGCGGTAAAATACAGAATATATTGAAATTGGCTGGTAAATATAGTCCTGAAAGCGTATTGGCAACTGCTGCTGGTTCTTATGCTGGCGCACAAATGTTAGGGCCTGCTGGAGCGGTTATTGCCCCTGTTGTTGGTGGAGCTTCTAAAATGGCCGCCACGCAAATTAGAAAAAATGATGTTAGCAAGTTGGCAGCACTAATGAGGGCTGGCACACCAAAAGGAGTAGGAAATGAGTAGAAACGGAAGCGGTACATATACCTTACCTACGGGTAATCCAGTAGTAACAGGCACAACTATTAGTTCTACATGGGCTAATACTACGCTTACAGACATTGCTAATGCTTTAACTGGCTCATTATCTGCTGATGGTCAAACTACCGCTTCTGGCAACCTTAATATGGGTACAAATCAAGTAACTAATGCTGCTGACCCTACTACTGCACAAGCTCTTGCTACTAAAAACTATGTAGACACCTATGTAGGTGCTTTAGGCACTATGTCTACTCAAAATGCTAATGCAGTAGCTATTACAGGTGGTTCTATAAGTTCATTGTTAGAAGGCTCTACTATTACCGCTTCTGCGCCAACTTCAACAACAAATTATGATTTTAAAACTCAAGCTGTTCAATATTACACATCTAGTAACACAACAAACTTTACACTTAATATTCGTGGAAATTCTACTACTAGCTTAGACTCAATAATGACTACTGGTCAAACAGCAACAATGGTATTAATGGTTACAAATGGTGCTACACCTTATTACCCAAATGTCATTAAAATTGATGGTTCAACTATAACCCCAAAATATCAAGGTGGATTAACCATTACTGCTGGCAATGCAAGTTCTATAGATATTTATACTATTGCTATAGTAAAAACTGGTTCTGCTACATTTACTTCTTTTGTTTCTCAAACTAAGTTTGCTTAAATATGCCATTTATTTCTAAAATTGGAAATGACACAGCACACGCTTATGGTTTTACTACAAGCGCACCTTTAGTTATTAGTTATTTATTAATTGCTGGCGGTGGAGGTGGAGGTGGTGGTACAAATGCTCAAGCTGGCGGTGGCGGTGGAGGTGCAGGAGGTTTATTAACTGGCTCATTTACAGCCATTCCTGGTACTGTATATTCCGTTACTGTAGGATTAGGTGGAGCAGGTGGGGCAGGTGCTTCATTATCAAATGGTTCAAATGGCAATAACTCTGTTATTTCAGGCTCTGGAATTTCTACCTCAACTGCCATAGGCGGAGGTGGTGGGGGTTGTAATAGCAACAATGGCTACGCTAATGGTAGCTATGGAGGCTCTGGTGGTGGAGGTTATAACTCTGCTGGCAATGGTGGTGCTGGAACAGCAGGACAAGGCAATAACGGCGCTAATGGTCAAGGAGAGCCTGGGGGTGGCGGCGGTGGAGCAGGGTCTGCTGGCTCTGGGTCTTCAGGAGGTTCTGGTTCTTCTAATTCAATAACTGGTTCTGCTATAACTTATGCTGCTGGGGGGTCTTATCAAGGTGGTAATGGAACCGCGTCCCTTGGTAATGGTGGTGGCGGTGGTACAAGTCCTGGTTCTGGTAGTGGCGGTAATGGTGGCTCAGGTGTTGCTATTGTTTCTTATACAGGAAGTCAAAAAGCAACTGGTGGAACAGTAACAAGTTACATATCAAGCGGTGTGCAATACATTGTGCATACTTTTTCAACTAATGGCACATTAAAGTTAGGAAGTTAATATGTTTATCGTATCTTGGTTATTTGACAGATTAGGCTATATGCCTAAAGTAAGTGTTGAATCTACATGGCCTTTCCCTGCTACGCAAAAAGATTATGTAGCGCCTGAATTTGAAAAAGTTGCAAAAAAGACAGTTAAAAAAGCAACTACCCGTAAACCTAAAAAATGAGTATTGACATGGCTGACGATTTTGATATGTTTAAATTTGGTGGCTTGGTCAATCAAGTTGAGAATCTACAAGCTAAAGTGGACTCAATGGATAGGGACATTAAAGAATTATTAGAGTTAGCCAATAAGTCTAAAGGTGGGTTTTGGATGGGAATGACAATCGCTTCTTTAGTCGGTGGAGTAGTTACTTATTTGATGGGTTGGCTATTCCACAAATGAAGCGTATGCGTCAATCAAAAACAATGTGGTTTTCACTCGCATTGGTTATTTTTGGTGCTTTATTTGATAATTTTTCTTATTTGCAGTCAGTTATAAGCGAAAGATACTATGGCGTATTGCTGGTTGGCATTGGTATTATTGTGGCTATATTGCGTTTTCTCACTACTGGGCCTGTAGAATGAACTATATCTTATATCCGTTTTTAGTCATTATTAATCTAATTGGCACAGCGTTAACTTATCCATTAGCACCATTAATTGTGCTATTTAAGTCTAATCAAGTAGGTTGGTTAGACAACGCTACAAAGCAAGGAAGTGGGCCAAGATTATTTAAGTTTTTGTCATGGTTTCAAACTCCAGATAACAGCTTAGATGGTGACCATACTTTTCAAAATTTATTTCCCCCTAGTTGGTGGTCAAGATGTCATTGGCTATGGAGAAACCCTTTCTACGGCTTTGCCGTAAAGACCTTTGATGGTTCTACAGGAATGTCCTATAAAGGCACTTTAGACTGTAATGTAGATAAACCTGGCTATATCTTAGTAACAGGTCATGGTTTATTCCAATGGGTTTACTACAAGAAATTAGGTTCTAAGTGTTTATATTTAAACTTTGGCTGGAATATTAAAGCGTTAGTTGACCCTGCTTTTATTACTTCTGACCAATGGCACTCAAATGAAGAACTTATAAAAGATTACCCTGCTACTTTTGCTTTTTCACCAAGGATTGTTTAATGTTTCCATTGCCTATAAGTACATGGATTATGGCTGGTTTAAGCGTTATAGCTTTAGCTGGTTTTGGTTATGGAAAATATCAACATAACAAATATGTTAATTTTAAAGCAGAAGTCGAGGCTATTGCCAAAATACAAGAAGCCCATGTCGAGTCAATCCAAAAACAACACGCTTTAGTCACTAAAGGAATCGCCAATGAATACGATGCAAAAATTGCTGCTTTGCGGAATTATTACAAGTCTACAAGCGTGTGGAACAGTAACAGCAGTCAAGTGTCAGGACTTTCCACTACCCCCAAGTCAGTTGATGTTATCACCGCCTACAATGTTCTTGCTGGAAAATGTGCTGAAGCAACCCAACAATTAATTAGCCTACAAGATTGGCTAAAAGAACAATCTACCATTAAATGAACAATTTTAAAGAGTGTTTAGCATTAGTTTTAAAGTCTGAAGGTGGTTGGACTGGCGCACAAGGTCTTAAAGGTGACCCAGGCGGAGAAACGAATTTAGGCGTTACTAAAGCAGTCTGGGAAGAATGGGTAGGTCATCCTGTTAATAGTATGAAAAACCTTACTCCTGACCTTGTAGCACCTTTATATGAACAAAGATACTGGAGGCCTTGCTATGGAGAAGTATTACCTAGGGGACTCGACTTGCTTAGTTTTTCAATGGCAGTTAACGCAGGCCCAGGCAGAAGCGTTAAATTGCTTCAACAATCTCTTGGATGTGTACCTGACGGAGTTATTGGCCCAGCAACAAGAAGCCTTATTCTCGCAAGTAATAGTGCAACTCTTATCTCAAAATTCTCAGAAACTAGGCGGGAATACTACCATTCATTAAAGACATTTCCTATCTTTGGTGCAGGATGGTTAAAGCGTGTCGATAATGAAGAAAAAGAAGCCCTAAATATGGCTAAAAACGGGTAATTATTAAATAAGCCACTAAAGCTAGTGTTGTTAATACCCCTAAAACACTCCAAAACACGCTGTATTCGCTTTCTTTTGGCTTAGTAATAGCTACACACCAATCATCTGTTTTAAACGCTTCTGCCATTGAATTAGGGGTTTTACGACAACTGCGAATTACAAAGTCTGAATAGTTCATTTCTCTTGTGCCTTTCTTAGTATTGCTTTAGCAAAATCAATTAAATCTTCATATTCCAATTCATAATGCGTTGGCTTTGGTTCGCCTAAAACAAAATATTGATGAAAACAAGCGTATATTTCCTCATCTGTTAGTGTCTTTGCTGGATGGGTGTAGAGTGGTGTTCCAACCTTTAAAACAGTATCAGCCATTACAGGGTCAAATTGTCTTACTCCTGTTACAAAAGCTACTGGTTCATTTACAGTCATACATTTCCTCGTAAGTTAGCCAAGGTTTAGACACTAATTTGTAGCCAAAGATGTACCATAATGGCCCACTAGATACTTCTACAATGCGTCTTTTGCTTTCAATCGCTACTAGCTTTTCTAGCGTATGCGTAATGTGATTTTTATACTTAAACATCTCTTTAAAAGCAGATTTAGGTCTATATCTCATATTGTTATCCCATTTTCATTAACAGTAACTTGCATAGGGTCAGACTCATGCACAGCTAACAGATTAGCGCCCAATGGGTATAGTTTGTAACCATGTTCTGTTAAAGCTGCATCTAAACTTGTACACTTTGCTACTTCAATAAACAACACAGGATGGCACTCATCTATGACTTTCCATGCGCCAGATAATACTTCTTCTTCCATGCGTTCTACATCAATCTTAATCAAGTCGCATCTTTGCAAGCCTATAGAATCTATTGTTACTAGACCAATTTGTTTTTTGCTAGTAACTTGTTGACCAATATCTTCTTTTTCTGGGTGGTCTTTTAACTCTAAAGAACCATAAGAAGAAGGTTTGAAATAATTTGGTTCTGGAATCGTTAAGCTACCATTTTCTGCGCCAACTGCTAAATTTTTAGCTGTAACATTAAAACAGTTGTTTATGGCAATATTTCCGCACAAAGCATAGTAAATCTTTTCTTGGGCTTCTAGGCTAATAATATGACCCCAAGTTGTCATTAATCTACCCCAAGATACTGTATGTACACCAATGTTTGCACCGCAATCTATTGCTATTACGCCATCACCAAAGTTTTCACGCCTTTTTTGCAAAATAATCTTTAAAAAATCTACTTCATTTGCATCGTAACTACCTGTATTTAATAAAGAAAATCCTACTCCAAAGCCTTTACCATCTTCTACCATCTTATAGTCGTTTTTATTAAGAATAAGAGTACCTTGGTTAGTTGATGTAACTACAAATGCAATAGGGTTCATTCTGCTTCCTTAGATTTAAGATAATTTTTTAACGCTTTATCATCTTCTTTAAAGATTTTGTTAAATAAGTTATGGGTTGGCATCCTGACTGTATGGTCGTGAAATCTGCCATGCAAAACATAATAAGAAAATGCCCTACAAGCTAATTCATACTCTTGACAGTCTGTTTTTTGACTGCAATGGTCACAAGGGGCTTCACCCTCAAATACACTACTAATATATGTTTGCATAAATCCCCAATTAAAAGTAGCAGGTCATGTCTTTTTAGTTTGAAATCCCCAAGGGCCATAAAGCTGAATAGTGTCAAGACCTGCTATGTAAGTAATTTATTAAAGTTTCATGCACTTTTACATAGGGATATACCCTAATGTGTTGTAAAAAAGAGACAAAAAGGTGACCTACTTGCTTCTTTACGCTTTCGGTCATTGGAAGGTGAGGCTGACTCTCGTGTGAAGGAGTAATGGAAGGGGAAACCAAGCCAGCCTCGTAATTAGTTTAACTTATTTTTCAATTTGTAAATGTTTACCAAATTTAGAAACATCTGGTAGCCATCTCTAAGGTCTTGTTCGCTATGTTCATAGATAGCAACTACATTTGTTTCGCCATTGATATAGACATTAGCGCATCGTGCAGATGGGGCTAAAACCTCTCTATACGCTGCAAGCTGTAGTGTATGCTCTAGGTAGGGTGTTAAATCACCAGGGAATTTCTCCGTGGTTTTGAAGTCAATAACGACCCCAGAGAAGTCATGGCGTGGCTTGCAATACAAATCGCACTTACCACCATAGCCTTCTGCTGCGTTAACTAAACTCTGTTCAGGAATCCATAACTGCGCCCCAAAATGGGCCGTTATAGCCTCATCTACAGTTTTGACATACGCTGGCATATCTGGCACATATTCTTGCGAATAGTGGGCTTCTATCCAATCGTGGATGGTTGTGCCTCTATCAGCAGCTTCACGACTTTTGCGTTTGGCTAACTCTAATATTCTAGAAATCCAAGATTTTTCATCTTCCCCATCTAATCGTGGGTTTTCTGTAGCAGCATACAAGACTTGGGTTTGTTTCCAAGTATCAAGTCCAGCTTTAGATAATTGGCTGTTAATTGTAGAAACGGAAGGTACGAGAGTGCCTGGTGCTGCTTTTGCATCTCGCAAAGTTGTATTTCGTTCTTTTCCATTTTTACCTGTAGTTGTATAGCGTGGTGCGCCTGTAACGGCACAGTACCAATGTTCAGCCATGTTAATTCCCCTTTAAATGCTTAATTGAGTAATTCTAAAATTGCATTTCTATCTACTTCAGTAATACACATATCAGCGCATACTTGAATCACATCTTTAAGTATTAACTCTAAGTCTAGTGGTTCAAAAGAAATTAACCGCCTTTCTTCATCAACTCCATAGGATTCCATAGTAATAATGGCTTTTTCGCCAATAACATCTTTGATGTGACTTAGCATGGCTATCTCCTAGAAAGGCGTATCGTCAAGAATTTCGTCTTGACCTTTAGGTTTAAAACCCATTGGCTCTTTGACTTTACCTACTGATACGCTAAAGAATTTGCCAGCTTTAGGTGATTCTTTTACCCATGCGCTAAACCAATGTTCCTTGCCATCAAGCATGATTGAGCCTGTAAAGTCTGGGTGCGAATCACTTGTTTTTCTTGAGTTCTTGAAAAGGCTTCCAGAGCCTTCCTTCATTTCGTACGCCATTTTAAATTTCCTTTGCTTTTACTACTGGTTTAGGTGCTGATGCGGCATTACCGTCATCATCTGCTTGTACTACTCCTACTACTGCTGCTAATGCGTATCTACGCATATAAGTTAATGCTGACCCTGCGCCTTGTGCATCAGGCTTAGTTACAGGTACAGACATTTCTTGTCTTATAAATTCCCCTGATTTATGGGAAATAATGGTGGTTAAACGCATAGACCCATCGTAATATTCACCAGGGAATTGCATAACCGCCAGCCCATTTTCAGAAAGAAGGCTACGGCAAGCATCCCAAA
>Ga0194047_10000207_pt1 | contig 39956 bp, 41 predicted proteins | sample JunL225m_MetaG_2_FD_160070 | JGI IMG/M metagenome (GOLD analysis project Ga0194047, IMG submission 160070) | Anoxic zone freshwater microbial communities from boreal shield lake in IISD Experimental Lakes Area, Ontario, Canada - Jun2016-L221-5m | ecosystem: Environmental > Aquatic > Freshwater... | reverse complement strand
CATTAGATTGGTATATGTTACCAATAATACCTTTAAGTGCTATAAATATTGGTTTGTTTTATTCTGAATTTATCAAATTTATTATAAATAAAAAAATTTTTTTTCCTTATATATTCAAATTTGTATTTATAACTTTTTTATTATCAGTATTCTGTTTCGAATTGATAGTCTCAAAAGATATTTTTACTTTAGCACAAACAAATAATCAAAATAGTGCGATAGAATGGGTGAAAAATAATATAGATGAAAAATCAATAATTGTTATTGATAATTATGCATTTTTGGATCTCAATAAATCTACAAAAGATATACAGGAAGTGAAAGCTCAATATTATTGGAAGGTTGATAATGATCCCGAAATTAAAAATGTAGTATTGAAAAATGATTGGCAAAATATAGACTATTTGATTGTTACACCGGCATTTCACGATACTGTAATGAAAGAAAAAATGCCAATTGTACAAAGTGCTTATGAGAATTCAATAATTATAAAAAAATTTGAAGAAAATAACTTATCAGGTCAAGATTATCCTGTAGAAATAAGGGCGGTAAATAATAAAAGCAATATTTTGAACTCTACATGGAATTGGTATAAAGGAAAATTTATTTTGTCTGAAGGCAGAACAATAGATCCAGAGCAAAATAATAGAACTACATCAGAAGGGCAAGCCTATTCTCTATTAAGGTCTGTCTATATGAATGATAAAGAATATTTTGATTTGGTTTTACGATGGTCTCTAAATAATTTAAAAAGAAAAGAGGAGAATTTATTTTCATGGGTTTATGGTACTGATAATTTAGGAAATTTGAATATACTTGATACTTCATCAGCATCAGATTCTGATGAAGACATAGCATTAAGTCTTTTATTCGCATATAAAAAATGGGGAGATCAAAGGTATTATAGCTTAGCGAAAAATATAATAAATGACATTTGGACTAAGGAAGCAGTACAAATTAATGGAACGTATTACATGACATCGAGAGCCAATTCAGAAATTAATGGAAATTATTTAATAAATCCTTCATATTTCTCACCTGCATCATATAGAATATTTTCTAATATTGATAAAGAACATCCATGGAATCAACTTGCTGATGACGTTTATACGATTATTAATAAAGTAGTTTCCTTACACACTTTTGATAATAATACATATTTATTACCAGACTGGTTTATCGTCACAACTAACGAAAACTATTTAAAAGCTGATGATAACAAAAGTGATGTTTATGGATTTGACGCATTTCGCTTAAACATACGATTATCGTGGGATGCGCAATGGTATGAAAACTCAAATGCAAAAATATATTTACAAAAGATTTCTTCTTTTTATAAAAACACAATTGAAAAAGATAAAAAACTATATGCTGTTTATAAATTGAATGGAGATAAATATGTTGACTATAGTAGTTTGAGTACAGAGAGCGGTGCATTATTTTCTACATATTTTGACAATAAAGAAATAGCTAGAAATATTTATGAAAATAGATTTGCTTCAAGTTTAATTGATGAAAAATATTGGGGTAATGAAAATGACTATTATTCTCAAAATTGGGCTTGGTTTACGACAGCCTTCTATTCTGCAAAAATGATTAATTTATGGAATTGAATTTTTTAGTAAATAAATTATCTTCTTTTCTTATGCTTTTGTCCCCACATAGCCATAGCTTTTAAAACTGGCTCAAGCGTTTTACCATATTTAGTAATAGAATATTCAACTTTTGGCGGCACTTCTGGATAGACTACTCGTTTGATTAATCCATCTTTTTCTAATTCACGTAATTGTTGTGTTAACATCTTTTGCGTGATACCATTTATCAAGCGTCCTAACTCATTGAAACGTACTGTTTCCTTCGATAAATACCACAAAATTACAGGTTTCCATTTTCCTCCAATAACATCTAATGTTGTATGAACTGGAGATGATGTTGAATCACAACTCATAGTATACTATTAAAAAGGATAGTATAGCACAAAATAGTATGTACAAGTAAAAAGAATTGTATAAACACATCATCAAGTATGAATTTTTTTTTCAATATTATCTATGGATTACGTAAAAATACAGTCTTAAAATAATAGATAAAACACTGATGTTGAGAAAATAAGGTTATTAAGGCAAAAATATGGTGTATACATAATATATATTTATTGTATAATCGCCTAAATAATAAGATTCCTATGAGTAATTTATCCAATGCGGATGTAATTAAAAATCTTCACCGGAGTCGTATGGCAAATCCTACAATAGTTAAATACATTGCCCTCAAAGAAATACGCTCTCGCAAAAAGAAAAAAATTGCAATCGAAAAAATTAAAATAAAAAAAAGAATAAATATAATTAGAAATATATTTTTGTCTGTTATCTTTGTCTTATTATTAATAGCTCTTGTCTTTCTAGTTTATATAGCATCTTTGATAAGTGAAGTCTCAAAAGATATTATAAAGATTGATCCATCTTCTCCTTTTGAAAATGTGGCTAAATACGGAGATAGTATTATTTATTCATCTGATGGTATTGAACTGCGAAGATTGTCAGGTTTCGAAAGTAAAGAATTTATAAAAATTGATGAAATTCCAAATCATGTTAAAGCCGCATTTATAGCAGCTGAGGATAAGACTTTTTATGATAATAAAGGCATTAATATTGGTTCATTATTTCGTGCCTTTTTAACAACACTTTTTTCTAAAAATGTTTATCAAGGAGGAAGTACTATAACGCAACAAGTTGTGAAGGTGAATTTAATCGGTGATAAAAAAGATTTAAAAAGAAAAATTAAAGAAATTATTTTATCGGCTCAAATTGCTCAAAGATATTCCAAAGATGAGATTTTGCAATTATATTTAAACACAATATCATTCGGGAGTAACTTCGTGGGAATAAAACGTGCCTCCAACGCTTATTTCAATAAAGATCCAAAAGATTTAACTTATGGCGAAGCTGCATTATTAGCAGGAATTCCAAATGAACCAGCTCGACTTGCACCAGAGCCTTATAATTCTGATAAAAATACTGACGATATTTTACCAGACGGTACCGTCATAAAAGCTAATATTAGAAGACAAAGAGATATTTTATCTAGGATGGATGAAATTTATGAAAATTTAAATGAATTTCATAATTTTAAATTAGATCAAGTAAAAATAAAATCTGCTTTAATTGAACCCATCATATACAATATGCCGAAAACAGCTGATAAAGCTCCACATTTCGTGAAGAACGGAGGTGTTGTATACGAGGAATTAAAATCTATTTTTAAAGAAAAGGAAAATCCAGATTTATATATAAGTACAGGTGGTCTACGTGTTTATACTACGCTTGATTATGATATGCAGCAAAAGGCAGAAAAATATGTTTCGCTTATAGACGATGATAATGAAAATGTTGCGTCAATATGTCCATATTGTGGAAATAATTCACGCTGGGGAACATTTGGTGCAAAAAATGCATCTATGATATCAGTGAATACCAAAACAGGAGCGGTTATGGCATATGTTGGTTCGAAAGATTTCAATGCTGATGATGGAGCTTTTATTAATGGCCAAGTTGATGTGCTTCAAAGACCAGTTTCTCAGGGATCTTCTATGAAACCATTTACATATCTAAATGCATTTATAAATAGAGGATTTTCTCCTAGTACTGTATGGGCTAATTTCCCTATCGATATGGGAGGTGGTTATATACCTCGTAATTTTTCAATTGGCGATAAACCTGCAGTGTCTGTTTCTTCAGAGTGGGCATTGAATAATTCATTAAATATTCCTGCTGTTCAAACATTAATGGCTGGGGGTGTAGATAATTATAAAATATTGATGAAATCATTAGGCTATAAAGAACCTGAGCTTGAAGAGATTGATAAGGCAGGTATAACAGCCACTTTAGGAGCTGCAGTAGTTCCTCCATATAGTCATGCTCAAGCTTATCAAACATTAGCTAATGGTGGCGTAAAAAAAGATTTTTATACTATTCAAAGAATCACTGATAGAGAAGGAAATATTATATATGAAAAACAAGATAATCCTGGAATTCGAGTAATAGATGAACAACATGATTGGCTTGTCTTACAAATACTGCAAAAGTACACTACAGTTCAGCAAATTAGACGAGAAGGTTATGATGCGGCAGGTAAAACTGGTACAAATGATTTTGGAATTAATGGGTTGCCAACATCAATTGTTTTTTGGGGATTTACACCAGATCTAGTAACTGGAGTTTGGGCTGGTAATAGTAATAATCAACCTTTGAAAACATATGCAGTGGGTGAAAAACTTGGGCAAGTTTTGTGGACTCCATATATGAGAGAAGTTCTTCCAAAATTTAAAAACAATAATTTTAACATGCCCTCAGGTATTGTGAGCAGGATTGTATGCTCAGATACAGGATTTCTTGCAACGTCAAATTCAAGTTGTCCACGATCTAGTGCATTATTTGTTGATGGCGAATTTCCAAAAGTTGATAATAATCATAATACAATTATGGTAGTTGATTGTAATGGCTCTATTAAATTAGCATCGGCAAAGGATATTCAAGATAAAAAAGCATATCCTATATATTCAGTTCGATATGAAACCAATACTGGTAATCCATGGATACAATCTCAAATAGATAATTTTGCAGGGAAATCAATACCAAATTTTAGTCCTGGTTACTGCACTCCATAAATCTTCACATCTTCTTTATATCCTTTGTTTTATAACAATTACAACATAAAATTATTTTTTAATAAAAAAAATTATGAATATTCAATTAAATTTTAATGATGCTGATATAGAAATACTTTCGAGAAGGCTTGTTTCAGAAAGTCAAAGAAATTTTGACATCATTCAAAACATTAGAAAGATTACTTGTAATATTGATAAAAATATACAAAATATTGAGAAGAAATAATTTTTTTACAGTAATTTTTGTTATACTATTAGACAGTATAATATATTATGTCAAAAGATATTCTTTCACTCGATGAAATAAAAAATTTAAGAAAACCAGTTACAGATACTTATAAAGTTCATAAGTATAGTCTTAGTAATGTCCAAAAGTTTGCAATATGGATTACAGAAAGCGTTGGCACAATGGGCTTTTTCTTTATTATTGCAGTATGGACACTATCTTGGCTTGGTTGGAATACATTGGGGCCTTCAGATTTAAGATTCGACCCATTTCCAGCATTTGTCTTGTGGCTATTTTTATCAAATATGATTCAATTGTCTTTACTTCCTTTAATTATGGTTGGACAAAATCTGCAAAGTAAATATGCGGAAAGAAGATCCGAGGATGAATACCATGTTAATTTAAAAGTAGAAAGAGAAGTTGAAACTATTATTGCTCATCTAGAAAATCAGGAAAAATTAATTGACAAAATTCTTCAGTCTATAGAATCAAAAACGAAATCATAAAACACCATTTTATATGGGCAATAATTTCTCGTTATTGAGATAAAACTTCTTAAATATTGCGAGCCTTCTTTCTGCAATATTAACATTCTCATACACGGATAATGATTAGCAACAAAGGTTCTTTTGTTAATAAGATATTTAATAATATATTTTGTAAATTACACTATCCATTTTTTTCTCTATGATTTATAATGATTTATCCTCAAAAATACATGAAGATAAAAGATCTCCCCAAACACATGCGTCCCAGAGAAAAACTTATATCCAAAGGTGTTGCTAATTTAACAGATGCGGAATTATTGGCAATACTGATTAGAACAGGTCGTAAAGGTTTTAGTTCAATGGATATAGCAAAGACTTTATTGCAAAAATATCCCAAAAAGCAACTATTAAACCTTACATATGAAGATTATTTGAAAATTATGGGTATAGATTCTTCCAAAGCGTGCACTATTTTATCCGCTATTGAATTATCAAAACGAATATTTATTAAGCCAGATCCAATTATTCCGATAATTGAAAATACAGAAGATGTATTAGCTCTATTGATTGGAATGTCAGAATATAGGAAGGAACATTTAATTGCACTTTATTTAAACGCTAGAAATCAGGTCATTCACAAAGAAATTGTATCTGTTGGAACTATAAATATGAGTGTAATACATCCTAGAGAAGTTTTTGAACCAGCTGTTAGCAAGCTTGCTGTGCAAATAATATTGGCACACAATCATCCAACGGGTGATGTTACTCCATCTGATACAGATATTGAAACTACAAATCAATTAATTCAGGCAGGAACAATATTAGGAATTGATATTATAGATCATATAATTGTAGGTGAAAACAAATATTACAGCTTTAAAGAACAAGACTTAATATAACCACATGCTATTCAGGAAGGTACTTTTTAATGATCTATATTTTGATTAAATACATTAATCCCATGGCATATATTAAAGGGCTTTTTACAAGATTAAGGATTCCACTGGCAAACGCCATTGTTATTACTACAAATATTTTGTTTACTCGTCTCTTCACCACAAGTTCCATCACAGCAAATAGCGATCTTTCCTGAACATTTATTAATATTTACGGCAGGTTTTACCAATACGGACTTCTCTCTTTGTTGAGTCGGGGCTGTAGTTTCTATAATTGGTGAACTTATAGGTGTCTTTGTTATTTCTTGTGTCGGTGTTGGTATTTGAGTAGTAGGCTCTAGTTTAGTTTCTTCAGCTTTATAAATGTTGTTTTTTGATATTACGGTATTATCAGCATTTTGTTTAGGTGTTATAGAATAATAAATTTGTTCAATATTTAATTTTCCTTCAGGGATTTCTACAAAACAATATGCTAATAAGGTATTTATTGTAATAGCAAGTAAAATAATAGTAATATTTGTAAAAGTTCTTATCGTCGAAGATGAAATCTCCTTTGAAATAAGGAAAATACCGATATAACCGATTATTATTGGCAAGAAAACAAGCGTTATAGGCATAAAAAGGACAATAACGATAATTTTTAACCAAAGAGGGAGTACGAAAAAAGCTAATTTTAGCTCATGCATATAAAATTAAAAAAAACTTAAGAGCAGTGATGCGTATTATAACATAAATGTGGGTAAATAACCTTTAAATCTTAAAAAGATATTGACAGACGCTCTTAATGGCGGCTGTCGTTCCTATTATCGTAACATTAATTTCCTTGAGGTAGAAAAAAGTAAAACTGGTTTTTAAGCTAAATTCATAATGAATTTTATCAATTCTTCAGTATTAGAGGTCACAATAAAGACTTCTTGTGTTGCTCTTTCTGATTTTGCAAGACATTTTATTCCAGTATCTGTTTTTGTTTTATATTCCAAAACACATTTGGGATAACTACCAGATATTGGTTTAATCCTTCCTGGCACTATGGATTTTACATAATCTAGTTCTGCTATTTTCTCCAATATGGGAATAATTCCTTTTATAGTGCTATGTTCTCTTTTTACATTGTTACGTCTGTAATGCATGGTATTTCAAAATCTATTAACATTATACAATTATGTCCTGATAAAGCGTACATTATCTGGGGACTACTGAAAAAGTCATTATAGGTGTAAAATGGCACGATGGCGTTTTTTTATGCAAACATATAATTTTTTATTCAAATCATACAGGGATAATATTAATACTATTGATGGTATTATAGAAGCCTCTGAAAGTCTCAATCAGGAAATTGAAAATACTGACCTATCGGGTCTTTCTTCGTTTAATAAAACATTTATTATTATTCTTAAAAATATTAAAAAGAAAGCTTTGTCAGGAGCATTTATAGAATTTTCGCAAATCGAATATTTCTTTGTCCGATCCGCAGATTATTATTTTTATTCATTAAAAAATTATGTAACTGGGTTAAAGTGTTCTAGACCATGGAAAATATTTTTTGATAAGTGTAAAAAAAGTACATCTCCTTCCTTCATAAATTTAATTCTAGGAATGAATGCACATATTAATAGCGATTATATTTATACATTAAATGATGTTCACAAAGATGGTTCATTCTTAACAGATTATGAAAAAGTTAATGATATTATTAGTGAGAGTATTAATGAGATTGTTCTTCAGACTGCGGATAAAGATATTATAGAAAATGATTATTCGAAAAAAACAAATATTTCATATTCTCTATTCTTTAACATTATTGTAAAGAGATGGCGTGCAGAAGCTTGGAAAAATTATCTAAATTATAAAAAAAAGCTAATTGGTGAAAAAGACATTGAGTCTAGTGCAGAAAATACTGCAATGAATATCTGTCACATTACTCATTTTAGTAATTTATGGGAAGTCTTGAAACTACCAAAAATAAAGATTTTCAATAATTCTATTCGTTCGTCACAAGTTAGTTAATCTCTTTTCTTTTTACATTGCAACAGTTATTATGTCACAAATAATCGTCAGTATTTGAGATAAAAAAATGAAAAAATTTAAACGTATTTTTAAAATACTCGGACCTGGTGTTATTACAGGTGCTGCTGATGATGATCCTTCTGGCATAGCAACATATTCTCAAACTGGTGCTAAATATGGCTTTAACCTCCTCTGGACAGCATTATTTATGCTGCCAATGATGTATGTTATTCAAGAAATGTCTGCAAGAATTGGTATAGTAACAGGACAAGGAATAGCAAAGAATATAAAACAACACTATTCGAAATATTTACTGTATTTCATGGTTTCGCTTCTAGTAATAGCAAATGTTATAAATCTTGGAACCGATCTTGGTGCTATGGCTGCTGCTGCTCAACTACTTGTGCCTATGGATACTAGGTTTTTATTATTGTCGTTTACGCTGATAATATTATTCTTAGAAATATTTATGCCATATAGACAGTATGCAAAGATTTTGAAATGGCTAACACTTTCTTTGTTTGCATATATCTTAACAGGTTTATTTGTTCAAAATGATTGGGGGCAATTATTAATTGAATCTATTACACCAAAAATAAATTTTACTTATGAATATTTATTCCTGATAGTAGGTATTTTAGGTACTACGATTTCGCCATACATGATGTTCTGGCAAGCTAATGAGGAAGTTGAGGAAGAAATTAAGGGAAAACTTTCCATGAATAAAAAAGGTATGCCACGTATTAATATAAAATACATTGGCAAAATGAGAATCGATACATTTATTGGTATGTTATTTTCTGAAGTTACTACTTGGTTTATTATAGTTACGACTGCTGCAACATTAAATAAAAATGGGATTACAGATATTCAAACTGCAGCACAGGCGGCTCAGGCATTGGAACCTTTGGTCCAAACTTTTCCATATTCTGGCGAAGTAGCTAGAATTTTATTTGCACTAGGTATTATTGGAACTGGACTCCTTGCAGTACCAATTTTTGCCGGTGGTGCTTCTTATGCTGTTTGTGAAGTTTTTAATTTAAATGAAGGCTTGAATAAAAAATTTACTCAAGCTCGCGCTTTTTATTTAATAATCTTAATATCAACACTAGTTGGCTTAGTTATTAACTTTATTGGTATTAATCCTATGCAGGCTCTTGTATATACCGCTGTATTGAATGGAATAATTTCAGTGCCATTAATTGGTATGATTCTTTTAATCACGAATAACAAAAAGATAATGGGAAAATATACAAATGGAAAATTCACGAATATTATTGGAATTATAACTTTCTCCGTTATGGCACTTGCTGCATTAGGAATATTTTTAACATTTTTTAATAAATAATATTAAACATTATTCACTATTATTCACAAAAAACTTTATATTAATTAATAGGTAATTGGAATTAAAACAATATAATGGTAGTATTTTCATATATTATAAAATAATATGCCTGAAATTGAAATCCAACCACAACCAAATCTTACTCCTGTTGTACCATCCAATAAGAATAAAATATTAATTATTATTTTATCAATTGTTACAATCGTTTTATTGGTTGTTATATCCATATTATTGTTTTTATTATTAAGTAAAAATAATGGTTCATCAGATAAACAAACGTCGTTAGTCACAAATACACCAATTGCAACTGCCACTAAAGGTGTTACTGAAACAGTAAAACAAATTGTTGCTTCTGCATCACCCTCTTCTCCATCTGTTACAGCAACCGCAAAGTTAGCAAAAGTTTCTGTATATTTTTCCAAAGAAGGTTCTGAATATAAGGTCTTTCCTGTAGATAGATATACAGAGAGAGTGGATGTAGCTGCTTTCTCTATGGAACAATATATTTCTGGTCCAACGGCTGCTGAAAAAGCACAAGGATACACTAATAATATAAATTTATCTGGGACTTCTGATTGTTCTGGAAAAGATTTTACAATAACTATTACCAATGGCAAAGCAGTTTTCCGTCTTTGCCGAGAGATTTCGTTAGTTGGCATTGGTACTGATGCCTTGTTGTCAATGGCTATTGAGTCAAATCTGAAGCAGTTTTCTAGTGTTACTTCAGTCGTAATCTTGAATAAAAGCAACAATTGTTTATTCGACTATAGCGGTTTGAACCAATGCGGCCAATAAAATTTAAATAAATACTGTCCCCCTCTATACATATATGTATATGGTATTTATTTTCTATGACAAAACACAATATTTCATCAATATTTTTAATATTTTTATTGATTTCAACAATAATTTTATCAGTAATTCGAAGTGTAGAAGCTCAAAATATCGAAGTATATTCTGAATCTTTAACCGCCATTTCAAGAATTACATATAATGAAAACAACATAATTCAAAAGAAAGATCCAGAAATAAAGGTCGTTGCCTTTGATTCGCTAAAAATGCCTATACTCATGTATCACCATATTAGAGATTATAATAATTCAAAAGATCCCATTGGGACAGGATTGTCTGTATCTCCGGCTAATTTTGAAAGAAATATAAAAGAATTAATAGCCTCTGGTTATACAACGATATCCTTTAATGAATTGATTCAGCATGTTCAAAAAGGTGCTCCACTTCCAACCAAACCGATAATTATTTCATTTGATGATGGTTATGACAATAATTACATTAATGCTTATCCAATAATGAAAAAATATAATCAAAAAGGATCTTTTGCAATAATTACTGGATATGTCGGTAATCCTGGCTATATGAGTTGGGATAATATTAAAGAGTTAAAGAATAATGGTAATGAAATTATATCGCATACTGTAAGCCATGCAGATCTTTCTACTTTATCTGAAGAATCTTTGAAAAACCAATTAGGACAGTCGAAAAAAGACTTAGATACTATACTTGGGCAAAATACTGAGACTTTAATCTACCCTTGTGGTAAGTATAATCAATTGGTAGAAAAAATAGCTTTAGAAAGCGGTTATAAATTAGCCAGAACTACTAAATATGGAACTGAAATTACAAAAAATAATCTTTTCGAATTATCTACAGTTAGGATGACTAATTCAAGTAGTTTGTAATTTACGAGCTATGAAGAATTTTATGTTTTATTTTATCTAAATTCTTTTCTGCCAATTCTGCTAAATTTCTACCTGTCTTTGCATCATTATCTAATGCTGAAAAAGGCACGTCTACAGCTGGTCCATCTGGTTTGTTGATTGATGCTGGTATAACCGTAAAATGTCCGTATTTTTGGTTTATATTATCAAGTGCTTTTTGTAAATTATCTTTTCTTTCTGTTTCATCAAATAGATCTTGATCTTTTTGGCGGGATAGGTTGGTTGCAGCAATACAAACAAATTTAGAAACATAATTATTCGGAATGTTTTTTATTACACTATGAAAAATATCCAGTGTATTATTGGTATATGATGGTAATTTTTGATCATAAGAGAAACAGTTAAAAGATTTATCTTTGATTAAAAAAGAAATGTTTTTGCAGAATAAGCCTTTGATCCGTAATCTTAAGCTGACTTTTTCGCATAATTTATATATGCTTGATCGAAGAGCACTTCCAGATTTATTTTCAGTGAATGTCTCGCTATTAGATAAACTTTTGGGATCTTCAAAAAATGCACCAGTATCCACAGGATGGTAATCTAGACCTCTAGATGCAAGGTAAAGAAAACGTCCTTCTACATTTCCAAATTCTCTTTTCAAAATAGAAAAATGAGTATTCCGTAGTTCGGCAAATGTATTGATATTTATAAATTGCAAATGCTCCAAAGTCCTTCTTCCTATGCCGCAAATATCATCAAGTGGGAATTGATCTAGTACATTTATGTAATTATCTGGTTGTAGATATACGAGTCCATTGGGTTTCTTCATATCAGAACCAAACTTTGCCATTAGTTTATTATCTGCGATACCTATAGAACACGTAATTACATCACCTAGTCTTTCTTTTAACTCCAATTTCAATCTATACGCAATATCGACAGGATTCATGCCTATTTTTATCCAATATGAATTTGTCATATCCAAAAATGCTTCGTCTATGGAAAATGGTTCTATAACAGGTGAAAAATCATTGAAAATTTCTAGTATTTTTCCTGTAATAAAAACATAATTTTCAAATTCAGGTGGAAAAAATATAATATTTGGGCATAGTTTAGTTGCTTCATTTTTATGCATTCCAGTTTTTACGCCATATCTTTTGGCTTCTTTGGATGCTGCAATTACGAACGTTCCTTTCCCTTTGCCCATAACTCCTATTGGTTTATTTCTTAACTCTTCGTGAAAGTGCTGTGCTACAGAGGCAAAATATGAATTCATATCCACGTGAAATATAACACGCGGTTTTGTACTCATGATACATTAAAGCGTATCACATGTTTTACCAAACCATAAATTTGAAAGGTATCATTATCTTTCACCTGTTCTGGTGAAAAAGATGGATTGAGCGAAAAAAGAACGATGTTATCACCTGTTTTTAATATTTTCTTTATTTTTGGCATTTCATTATGGACTATTATTGCAATTTGATTATTCTCTACATCCATTTGTTTTTTGGCTATTACTAAGTCTTTTTCATAAATTTGCGGTTCCATCGATTCTCCTCTTGCCTTAACACAGAAAAAATCATCAGAATTACCCATTCCAAACATCTTTGATGAAATTATTACTTTATCAAAGATATTATCTTGTGCCAAAAGACCACTTGGTCCACATTGTGCAAATCCAAATACATTTAAATAGACAGCATTTTCGACGGGATCTTTTAAAACCTCAATTTCTTGTGCATTTTGAGGGTTTTTTCTGAGATATCCTTTTTTCTCAAGCTGTTTTATATGGTGAGCTACATTTTGATGATTTTTTTCACCTATCAATATGGCAATTTCTCGTAACGATAAAGGATCTTGATATCCTTTTTTTATTAAATCATATATTTTTTGTTGTATTGGATGAAGTATATCTGCCATACATAGTTAATTTAATATTTACTTGAATGTCTAAATATATATTAGACGGGGCTCGCCTGTCAATGGCTTGGCAAGAAAGCTTGGGTAGTATAATGAATCTGTCCGAGAGAGTGCCAAAGCTATATATATGAGGTATAATTATTGTTTGCAAATTATATGTTTGAAAACAATAATTAATAAAATATTATGATATGCAGAGTGTCTTTATATAAAAAGGTATAATCTTTAGATCGGGGCGCTTATATATAAATTTATTATTCCAAAGTGGATTTTGAAAAAGAATTACAACTTATAGAAAAGTCTAAAGAAGATATTCATTATTTTGATGAAGTATATAGGTATTATTTTCCAAAAATATTTGGCTATTGTTTAAATAGATTGGCTAATAAAGAATTGGCAGAAGATATTACAAGCGAAGTGTTTTTGAAAGTAACTCGAGATTTGAGTAAATACAAGCTTCAAGAAAATATTCGTTTTGGTTCATGGTTATACAGAGTTGCGCATAACCTAATTATTGATTTTTATAGAAAAAATAAAAAATATCACTATGTTTCTTCCAATGAGGACGATGAAATTATTGATGAAAAAACAAATACAGAGAAACAAGCGTATATTACAGAATCCCAAAAAATGATTGCTGAAGTCATGAAAAAACTTAAACCTAGATACCAAGAAGTAATTAGTTTAAAATATTTTATGGAAAGAGATAACGAAGAGATAGCAGAAATTCTTGGAATGACTAAATCGAATGTAGCGTTACTTACTCACAGAGCCTTAAAATCCTTCAGGGACAAGTATAATAAAAATTTCCCTGGTATTGAAATATTCGATATGACTTAACGTTATAATACTGAAATGACAGAAAAAAATAAACAAAAATATAATATAACAGCAGAAAAATTGCTTAAGTCTGCAAGGATTGAAGAAAAAGACTGTATGGAGTTTATGTCCGGAGGTTTTGAAGATTCACTACTAAATAAAATACATATACAAAGTATTAACTTAAATACAGAAGCCTCCATACTAAGAAAAATAGTTTGCTTATACAAAAATAAAAATTTCTTATACGGAACTATTGCTATTTCTTTTATGTTCTTTTTTTTACTTTTAGCTGTTTCTATATTATTATTATTACCAAATAAAGAAAGTCCAAAAGGTAATCTAGATAATAATACGACAGCTAGTTTAGAATATGTTGAAGGGGAAGTTGAAAGAAAACAATTAGATGGGGCTTGGTTAAAACTTGATGAACAATCAACGCTTGCGGAAGGTGATACTTTAAGAGTTAATGGAAAAGGAAAGGCTGTGGTGAGACTCGGTGAAGGTAGTTCTTTGCGTCTTGGCGATGATACTGAATTAGAAATAACATCTTTGAATCCTCATGATCTAATCTTTACTAATAATACAGGGGAAATATATTCTAGAGTAATAAAGCTAGATCGAAGTTTTCAAGTCAAAAGTAATGATATAAGTTATATTTCCTTGGGAACTGCATATTTAACAATAAATAGAGTTGGTAAAAAAGGCGTTGAGGTCTATGATAATGTCGTAAATATATCGGGAAAACCATTAAATAGTGAAGTTTCTGTAGATCAAGGCAATAAATATTATTTTGAAAATAACGATGATCAAACAGCAATTGGTATTATAGATCCTATTTCATCAGAAGAAATGTTAAAGAATAATTTTGTAGTATGGAATAAGCAAGAGGATGAACAAAATCCGAATTATAATAAAAATATGGGTGTTTTGGTTAACATATCCGTTCCTACATTAACAATAAGTTCACCCTCAAATAATACTATTACGAATGAAGATAATATTGTCATTAAAGGTAGCACTGATATAAATACAAAAATATATATTAATAATAATGAAATTGCTACTAAAAATGGATATTTTGAATTCTCAGTGACATTACATGATGGAAATAACATAATTTTAGTAGAAGCCGTTTCAGATCAGAATCATAAAACAATTAAGAATATATATGTAACTAAATCGCCAAAAATAACAGACGTTATTAATCCTACTATTAAGAGTCGAATTATAATGTCGTCACCTTCTCCAACACCTAGTATTACAAAGAAAGTTACCCCAACACCTAAGCCCACTTCAACACCGATACCGAATTTGGGAACGTTAACTTTAGTAGTAACAAAATCATCAGATGGTTTAAATTTTGAATGGAGTGTATATGGTGCAAATGTAAGTAAAGGATATAAAGTATTATTAGATTCCAAACCATCACCAGTTTATCCTGGTAGTAATTTCATATATCTTGACGATGGTGATTTAAGAAGTTATAAATGGTTGGTTTCTGATGGTAAGGTCTACTATGCTAGGATTTGTCAGTATATTGGTAATAAATGTGGTATATATAGCAATACTGTTACAATTACAGCACCAATTCTAACGCCAACGCCTACGCCGTTACCTACGGCTACAGTAGTTCCATCATCGATAACCTTGAATTATGATGGTTTTACTAATGTTAAATGGTCATTCAATGGTGAAAAACCAAATTCATTTAAAGTGTTGTGGTCAAAAAATCCTAATCCAGAAGATCCGTATAGATTAGGAGATTATGGTGTTTATATAACTGATACCGATCTTTTGTCGGCAAATCTTTCACCATTATCTGGAGTAGGTGTTTATTATGTCAGAATTATTGGTTTCTACCATGACGGTATTTCAATATACTCTAATTCAATAGTTGTAGATTTATAGTTTCTTCCAAGTAAAGTATAAATTTTTCACTAAAGAAAAAAACACCACCAACTTTCGCTGGGGTGTTTTTTATTAATAATATTGTCTCTTATACTATAAACTAAGTGAGGAATAGAACAATTTATTTCTTTACTATTCTATCTTTTCCCATGAATGGAATTAGTACTTCAGGAACGAGCACAGAGCCGTCACTTTGTTGATAATTTTCAATGATAGCAATCAATATTCTGTCAGAAACACCTGTATCGTTTACCGTATGGCATAATTTTCTATTACCATCTTTATCAATATATTTCATGTTCATTCTTCTAGCTTGAAAATCAGTAGCATTTGTATCAGTACCTACTTCCATAAAAGTTTTTTGCCCAGGCAACCATACTTCTGGATCTGCTTGTCTAGCTGAAGCAGCATAACCACTATCTCCAGTACATTTTTCTACAATATGGTATGGTAGTTTTAAACTTTGTAATATCCAGTGATTAACATTCAATAATTCATTATAAATATCGCTGCTCTGGTCTTGAGTGCAAATTATATCCATTTCTAATTTATCGAATTGGTGAACTCTTTTTATTCCGCGAACATCTTTGCCCCAGCTTCCTACTTCAGATCTAAAACACGGAGTTATAGCAACCATTTTTAATGGTAAATCTTCTTCTTTAAAAACTCTATCAATTCCATAAGCAAAATTTGAAGGTTCACTGCTTCCAACTAAAAATAATGAATCTTTATCTTCAAGAAATTCATTTTTTATTTCATATACTTGATCTCTTCCTTCAGGAAAATGACTTGTACCAAAAAGAACTTTTTCTTTAACCAACAAAGGTGGATTAACTGGAGTAAAATCTTTTGTATACAAATGGTTCATTATATAGGCATGAACAGCTTTTTGAAGTCTTACTATATCGCCCATTAGATAAACGAATCTAGTCCCTGCAATTTTTGCACCTTGTGCCACATCGGCCATTCCTAAATCTTCCAGTATATCGATATGATGTTTTGGTGTAAATTCTTTATCAGCATAAAGTAGGTTATCAGGCATATATTTAGCTGAATCCATATTTTCACCAAGTTTATTTTTATCAATCTCACCAGTATCTGGTCTCCATGCAAATATTTCAGGATTTTCCGTATCGTCTTTTCCGACTTTTATATCGTCAAAAGGAACATTTGGAAACCATGCTGCAATTTCATTCCATTCGTTTTCAACTTCAGTAAGTTTATTTCTTAATTCCTGTTCTTTTTGTTTTAATGCTTTTCCTTCTTCTTTTAAATCATCAGTAATATTTCCACCAGATAATTGTTTGGCTATCTCATTTCTTCTTCTGTTAGCCTCTTCAAGTTGGTTTGATAAGTCAGTTCTAGTTTTATCTAGTTCAAGCCATTTTTCAACATTTGCTTTTTCTGGATTTGTTCCTTTATTTTTAACAATTGTTTTTATTTGTTCTGGATTTTCTCTTATAAATTTTGGATCTAACATGGTAGTTGGTTTAATAGGTGTAGGTTAAGTAGGTTAAGTAGGTTAAGTAGGTTAAGTAGGTTAAGTAAGTTAAGTAAGTTTAATAAGTTGATTAGGTTTAAATTTATTACTTCTTTATAATTAACAAAAGTAAAAAACCCTTTTTACAAAACATTATTACTGCTCTGTAAAAAGGGTCCTATGGTTTTTTCAATGTATTTCGCAATACAAATTCAAGACGGTGCCACCTTTAATTTCACTTTTAGTCGATATTTAGTTGTCGGAAAGTATCTTTCAACGCTCACAGTATCCGTTGTTGCTTAAATGAATAATATCACTAATATTAAATATTGCAAGATCTTGTCAATTTATGTACCATTTACAGTAAAATAAAAATATGAAAGATCTTCAACCAGTTATTAAAAAAACACTAGAAATATATAGTTTAATAATAAAGAAATTAAGTAGTGATAAAGCACACTTAGTACTAATTTTGCTAATAATATTAGTAGGTGGTTTTTTCAGATTTTACAATTTGAATTGGGATAATGGACTTAGTTATCATCCAGATGAACTAAATGTGATGATTTCTGCCAATAAAGTGAATATACCCGATAAATTAGATCCAGATTTTTTTGCATACGGTGGTTTTCCAATTTATTTATATAAGGGAACAGCACAAGTAGTTTCTACTGTTACGAATGATATAACATGGAAAACTGATATTGCAAAAGTAAATATCATTGGAAGAACATATTCGGCGATTTTTTCTACATTAACTATTATTTTAATATATTTATTTACACGCAAAGTATTTAATAAACGTGCTGCTTTATTTGCTGCATTATTAGCTTCTTTTTGCGTGGGATTTATCCAAGATGCACATTATTCAGTTACAGAAAGCATGCTAGTTTTCTTTTTAATGCTGATTTCATTAATATCAGTTGATTTAATCAAAGGCAATAAAACGTATTTGTGGTGTATCATGGCGCTTGTTTGTGGACTCGCCATTGGTTCAAAAACAGCTTCCATAGCATTTTTATCTATACCTGGTACTGTATGGTTAATAAATTTTTTTAAAAATAGAAAAAATAAATTAGCTTTAATCCATCATTTTATCAAAGGTCTAGGTTTTCTTTTTGTAACCGCAGTGATCGCTTTTGCTGTGTCGCCATATACTTTGATTGGACTTGAGAGATTCCAATCGTCAATGACGTATGAAGGTGGTGTGGTTGCAGGTACTGTTAAAGTACCTTATACATGGCAATTTTTTGATACACTACCATATGTATATCCATTCACTAATATGATGTGGCATACTAGTATTATTCTTCCTATAGTTGGTTTCATCGCTATATTACTTTGTCTTTTTTTAATAATTAAAAAGAAAGAGACTATTTATATTTTTCCGTTGATAATATTTAGTATCCTCTATTTCGTATATACGGGGGGGTGGTATGCGAAATTTATTAGGTATATGTTGCCAATGTTGCCGATTATTATAATATTATCTGCATGGTTAATAGATAAATTAATATCATCAATAAAATTCAAAAAGGTTGGTAAGATATTATTGCTTTTGGTAGTTTCGTTCTCCATTATATGGGTTATTGCTTTTATGTCTATTTACACGACACCTCAAACAAGATTTACCGCATCAGAATGGATTTATAATAATATTCCCTCTGGGAGTGTTGTTTTGAAAGAACATTGGGACTATTCCCTACCTCATGGTATTAAAGGGCTTCCCTCTAAGCAATATACTTTTTTGGAAATGAAAAATTATGATCCAGAAAATAGAATTAAGTTTGATACTATGTCAGATAATTTAGCTAGAGGGGACTATATGATTTTATCAAGTAAGAGACTTGTTAATTCTATAGGTCAACAACCAAAAATATATCCTTTGACTAGCAAATATTACACAAGATTATTTGAAGAACAGCTTGGATATACACTTGTACAAAAAATATCTTCATATCCTCATTTAGGACCGATAGAATTATCAGATGAAAAAGCTGAAGAGACCTTTGAAATATTTGATCATCCTACAGTATATATATTTAAAAACGACAAACATTATCCTAAAGACAAGTTATTTAATATCTTATATAACTGAAATGAGTAATATTAAAATTATAATGATTCCAGGAAATGGCGGAGGAACCTCCTCAATATCATGGTTTAATTATATTAAAGAACACATGTTTGTTTATGGAATTGAAGTTGTTATTAAGAATTTTCCAGATCCTGAATTAGCTCGTAAAGAATATTGGTTTCCATATTTAGATAAATTAGGTGTTGATGAAAATACTATTCTAATAGGTCATTCATCAGGAGCCGTAGCTGCTATGAAATATGCTGAAAGTCATCAAATATTAGGTTCTATACTAGTTTCAGCATGTTATACAGATCTTGGAATCGAAGAAGAAAGATTGAGTGGATACTATGATGATGAATGGAAATGGGATTTAATAAAGAATAATCAAAAATGGATTGCTCAATTTCATTCTACTGATGATCCATTTATCCCAATTGAAGAAGCCCGTTATATTCATAAAATGCTTGATACGGAGTATTATGAATATAATGATCAAGAACATTTTGGTATTTACAAGCCGAAACTTGATTTTCCAGAAATTATAGATATATTAAAAAAACGGCTTAATTTATAATGAAAAATTTATCAATAATTATTCCTGCGCATAACGAAGAAAATCGAATTGATGAAACTTTAAAATCATATACAGAATATTATAAAAACTCAGACATTCAAAATTATGAGATCTTAGTTATCTTAAATGGATGTACAGATAATACGGAAGCTGTAGTTAAAAAATATATACAATCCGATTTGAAAACTAGATATTTAGTTTATCCTGAAGCTATTGGTAAAGGTGGTGCAATTATGCGAGGATTTGAAAATTCTAGATTTGATAATATTGCCTATGTTGATGCCGATAATTCTATACGCCCTGAAATACTGAATAAATTATTTGATAAGATGATAGAGAAAAAAGTTGATTGTATAGCAGGATCTCGTTGGTTGAAAGGTGCAATAGTAAAAAAACAACCCATTATTAGAAGGATAACTAGTAGGGTTTTTAATTTAATAGTGAATATATATTTTCAATTGAATATTAAAGATACTCAATGTGGTGCAAAGATAATCACGAGAAAGGTTATGAATAGTATACTTTTTCAGTTATCAATTATGAATATGGCATTTGATGTAAATTTATTAGTTGAGGTAAAAAATAAAGGGTTTACAATATTGGAATATCCTATAGAATGGGAAGACAAACCACATTCAAAAGTTAAATTATCTCGTTCTTCATTCGCAATGTTCAAGGCAATTACTCAATTAAAATTTACAAATAATTAAAATGAAAAAAATACTTAATTCTTCGTTAATTAAATCAAAATATTTTTCATTATGGGTAATGTTTATCATAGTGATTATGGGAGGAATATTCAGATTTTATAATTTGGAATGGGATGGAGGCTATTTTTATCATCCTGATGAAATTACAGTTGCAAACATGGTTTCCAAAATTTCTATTCCAGATAAACTAGATCCTCAGTTTTATTCGTATAATTCTTTTGCTCCATATATGGATAGGGCTGTTGTACAAGTTGTTTCTGTGGTTACAAATGATCCAACTTGGCTAAGCGATATAGTCAAAATAACATTGATTGGTCGTGTTGTTTCAGCTACTTTATCTACCGCAACAATAATTCTTATATACATTTTAGCTAAAATGCTAAAAGGAAAAAGAATTGCATTAATATCTGCATTTATTGCGGCATGTTCTGTAATCTTTATTCAGCATGCTCATTACATAGTTACAGAAACAGCACTAATATTTTTTCTATTGTTAGTAATGATTTTTTCTATAAAAATTATAGAAAGTAATAAAAAAATGTATTGGCTATTAGCAGCTATTTTTTCAGGACTATCTATTGGAACGAAAATGACAGGTGCTTTTTTTCTGATAATTCCAGCATTAACTATCTTTGTTAAATTTATGGAAGATGTCAAAAGAGAGAGAAAACTTTTCACACATGGATTAAATTATATTATAGAAGGAATTTATTTTTTAGCTATAACATTTACATTTGCGTTTCTTTCTAGTCCATATTCGCTATTAAAATTTGATAAATTTATGGATGCTTTGAAATATGAAAACGGTATGGTATCAGGAACTATTCCTGTTCCTTATACTGTTCAATATTTTAATACAGAACCATTTTGGTATCAGTTTTATAATCTTAATTGGTCTTTAAGTTTCATTATACCAACGATTGGATTCATAGGTATTATTTGGTGGTTATTTTCTATCTTTATTAAAAAAGAAAAATATAAGGCCTTTCCAATACTATTATTTTGTATATTATTTTTTCTGTACATCGGAGTTCAATATACAAAGTTTATGAGATATACATTGCCGCTTGTACCAGTAATAATTATAGGTGCTGCATGGTTTACTGTAAAAATTACTGAATATATCAAAGATGTTCGACTCAAAATTATTCCTGTCTTTATTGTTCTTTTTATTCCCTTTATTTGGGCATTTATGTATATGTCGGTATACACGAATGAACATACTTGGAGGACAACCACAGAATGGGTTTATTATAATGTTCCTGCAGGAAGCAACATCGTTACTGAACATTGGGATTATTCCTTACCGCATGCCTTGCCGGGATTATTTCCTGGAAAATATAGATTTGCACAAGTGAAAGGATATGATGCTGAAACTGATCAAAAATACAGAGAGATGGCACTAACATTGTCAAAAGGAGATTACATGATAATTGCTAGTAAGAGATTGACTGATTCAATACCTAGAGAAGATGAAATTGCATATCCAATAATGTCAAAATATTATGATAAATTATTTAGCGGCAAATTAGGTTATACAGTTGTACAGCATATTACTTCATATCCACGTCTTGGCCCTTGGGAAATTAACGATAATGCTGCGGATGAATCATTTCAAGTTTATGATCATTCTCCTGTATATATTTTGAAAAATGAAGGTAAGATGACTCAAAATGATTTATTTAACATACTATATTTGGGGAAATGAAGGAGAAAGCCATAAAAATAAAAAATACTATTTTTACTTATGAATTCTTACGATTCTTTATCATATCAGCAACAGCTGTTTTAATAGATTTTTTAATTCTTAATTATCAAGTTTATGTATTGAAGTTTAATCCATTCTTTTTTGGATTATTTTCAACTGCAAACATAATATCTGCATCTATTAGTATTATATTTAATTTTGGTTTACAAAGAATATGGTCTTTTAATCATAAAGAAGGTAATATTCTGCATCAAGCATGGAAATTTTTATTTGTACATTCTATAAATCTTGTATTCTTCAATGGAATCTTATATGGAATGTTTTCAAATTTGGGTTTAATTCCTCCAGTTGCTAAAATAGTTTCAACGACATTCCAGATGTTTTGGAGCTTCGTTATGTACAAATATTTTGTATTCAAAAAAATAGATAATAAATAATATTATGGTTAAATCAAAAGTTGCAGTATTGAGAACTAAACCGGAAACAGTCCTTGCTGACTATAAAAAACTACTGCTCCTTGCAGGAGTTAATGAAACATTAGATAAAACAAAGACTACTATTTTAAAAGACAATATATCTTGGCATATGCCAATGCCTGCTGCAAATACGACTCCTTGGCAGTTAGAGGGGACAATTCAGAGTTTGAATGAAAATGGTTTTAACGATATTGTGGCTGTTCAAAACAAAACTGTTGTTACAGATGCCTTTCTTGGTGAAGATCTTAATAAATATGTTTCAATATTTAAAAAATATAAAATTCCTGTATTATTCAATTTCAAAATTGGTGAAAAAGAAGATATGAAATGGATAATATACAAACCAAAAGCAAAGATGCTTGTATTGGATAAAATATTTCCAGAAGGTATACGTATACCAGATTATTTTGTTGGAAAAAATATAGTTCATTTGCCAACAGTTAAATGTCACATTTATACAACTACTACAGGTGCTATTAAGAACGCATTTGGCGGATTATTAAGTACCAAACGACACTATACTCATTCCTTCATTCATGAAACCATAATCGATTTGCTAGCTATTCAAAAGGAAATTCATCCTGGTCTTTTTGCAGTAATGGATGGAACAATGGCAGGTAATGGACCTGGGCCTAGAACCATGACTCCGGAAGACAAAGGTATAATTCTTGCATCATCTGATCAAGTTGCGATAGACGCAGTTGCCGCTAAACTTATGGGATTTGATCCTATGGGGATTAAATATATTCAACTTGGTACGGAACTCGGTTTAGGTACAGGAATTATGGATGAAATTGAAATTGTTGGAGATATTGATGTTATGAAAGAAAATTGGCATTTTGAGGTTGGCAAAAATTTAGTAAAACGTGTTGGTGGAGATATGTTTTGGTTTGGACCATTGAAAAGTACCCAAAAATTATTTTTCCGAACACCTCTAGTTAAACTATTTATATTTGCGTCAGAAATTTATCACGATAAAATAATGTGGCCTAGAAAGTATAATAAGATTTATAAAACATGGATTAAGAAAAATAGATGGGGAAAGTTATTTAAAAATTATGAATAAAACATTTAGTATAATTGAAGAAATTAGAGTCCATCATTGGATAAAAAATTTGATAATCTTTTTTCCTATATTTTTTGGAGGAGCAATTTTTACTTCACAAAATTTATTTATATCTAGTTTAGTTTTTATTTTATTCTCTTTTACAGCTAGTATTGTTTACTTAATAAATGATATAAAAGATGTCGAAGAAGACCGACAACATCCATCAAAGAAAAATCGTCCACTAGCATCAGGTCAAATAAGCAATATGGAAGCGTATTTACTTATTTTATTCTTTTTTATTTCTGATGCTTTACTAAGTGTATATGTTTATAATTACAAAATCGTTTTAATACTTATTGCGTATTTAATAACAAATTTGTTATATACGTTTTATTTGAAAAAAATAGCGCTTTGGGACATTATATTCGTTTCTGGAATGTATTTATTTCGCTTATATAGTGGATCTGCTGCAACAGATATTTCAGTCTCTGGGTGGCTTTTTACAACGGTTTTTTTTGGATCGTTAATATTAATTATTTCCAAGAGATATTGTGAAATTAGAAATAATCAAACTAGATTTGTTTTAAAAAAGTATACACCAGAATTTCTACATTCATTATTATTAATTAGTCTTGGGATTACAATTACTGCATTTACTACTTATTCAATAAATTTAGGCTTATTACATATGCCTTCGATTGTGTTGTTTACGCTTATATTATTTAGATATTATTATATCGTTGAAACAGAATCAAAAGGTGAAAAACCTGAATTTATGTTTTTTTCGGATAAGCAGCTTTTTGCAATGGTAGTATTGTTTGTTTCGTATAGCGCTTTTCTAGTTTATGTTAGATAGGAAATTAAAAATTTCTGTAATATTTTTTTTCAGCTAAATCCATGATAGGTCTATCACTCATACTGTCAGTATAAACATATATTTTATAATTATTTATATCGTATAGTTTCTTCAATCTATCATACTTCTCTACTCCATAGCAGTTTTTTCCTATAAACAAACCAGTTAGTTTATCATTAGCGATTTCAGGGATTGTTCCAATAACTTTTTCAAAACCATTTCTTTCCGCCCATGGCGAAATCCAATTTTCCATAGATGCACTGATTATTATTAAATGATGTTGCATCTCTTTATGCCATTTGATCTTTTCAATTGCATCTTTATTCAATATTTTAGTAAGTTTTTTCTCGCAGTATCTTTTGCACATATTATTAAACTTATCATTTTCGATATTTTTGAAAAATAAAGTAAAGTATTTCTCTTTAACAATATTATTGCTTGTTAAGCCGAGTTTCCACTTTATTAAAATCGGAATTAATAATACAATCCCTTTCATAAATGTAAATAGACCAAAGCTGTATATTGTGAAATCAATTAGCGAATCTTTAACTGTAATTGTTTTATCAAAATCGAAAATAGCTAATACTTCTTTTTTCTCCATATATTTATAATCACCGAATAATGATATTATAACCATTGTTAACTGAAAGATAAAATATGATTCCCGTAACAATTATTACTGGTTTTCTGGGAAGTGGTAAAACTACTTTGATTCAAAATGCTGTAAAAAGCATTTGGGATAAAGAGAAAGTTGCAATTATTAAAAATGAAATTGGGGATGTAGGTGTAGATGCCTTGGAACTTTCAAGTCCCAAATTAACAGTTACAGAGCTAGCTAATGGTTGTATTTGCTGTACATTAGTGGGGGCTTTGAACGAAGCGTTAGATAAAATTATTCAAGATTACAAACCAGACAGAATCTTTATCGAGGCTTCTGGATTAGCTAAACCAGCACAAATAATAATATCATTAGAATTGGTAAAAAATGTTTATATCGATGGCGCTATAGTTGTCATTGATGCTCTGAATTTCAAAAAATTAAAAGAAATTGAGAAGTCCTGGGCTGCTCAAAGTCAAGCTAGCTTTGTAGATTTATATATAATTAATAAAGTAGATCAATCAGATGAGGAAACAATTGATTTGATAAAAGATGATATTTTAGGTATTTATCCAACAGCTAGAATCATTGAAACAAGTGATGCTAATATTCCAGCAAGTGTAATAATAGGTTTACACGATAGTTTTATAGATTCTGAATTAAATGTAGTAGAAAATTATGAACATGAAATATATGAATATCAATCTTTTTCGATAGAAAATTACGAAGTTTTAAATATTCAAGAATTACAAAATAAATTAGAAAATCTTCCAAAAAACATATATAGAAGTAAAGGCTTCTTTACTGATATTTCTGATCATAAGTATATTTTAAATTCAGTTGCAGGTAAGGTATCTTTTAAAGAAACTGATAAATTACTACCACAAAAAAACAAAATAGTCCTTATTGGAAATGATATATTGAAATATAGGCCATATGTGGAGAGAATGTTATTATAAGTGAATTAATTATTGTAAAATGAAAAAAATTGATAAAGTTATAAATATTTTAACTATAATTCTAACGTTCACACTTATCGTTTTGATTATTGTTTTTTCCATTATTAGTGTTAATAGACCTATATGTTCGGAATTCTGTAATGGTGATGAATACTTATATCTTGTCTTTATCGCTGGATTCATCAATGCAGTTATACTTTTCCCATTAGTACTTTTACAAATAGTACATTTTATTAAATCTATGGTTGTAAAGAAGGTTGCCTAACTTGTCTTCTAAAAATCCCTTACCGTTGGAGGATTCTGTGGTGAGCTCTTATTATTCTCTCCTTTTACAAAAGGGGAGATGTCCCGCTTGCGGGAAAGAGAGGTTATTGTATTCATTCCCCAATCCTCTCCTTCGAAAGGAGAGGTGCTGAGCAAAGCGAGGCAGTGAGGTCAGTTTAGGGGTTTGCCCCCCTTGGTTTCCTCCTCGGTAAGGAGGGAAAAAATCCTACAGTCGCCCTTCGACAAGCTCAGGGTGACATATTTTTTTGTTTCATTTTTAAAATTCCCCTCTGGGAAGAGGGGTGCCGAACTTGTCTTCTGTAGCTTTAGCGAAAGAAGAGGCGGGGTGTGTTCATTCCGTTCTTTGTTTTGAAATTTTCCGACAGTCTCCCTTCGACAAGCTCAGGGTGACAACAAGAATGCATGGATTCCTGCTTTCGCAGGAATGACAGATTAAGGGGAGGAGCCTGCGGTGTGCTCTTCGAAGATCTATGTCATTTCGAACGTTAGTGAGAAATCTCGTTAATTAATAAGACGATATGTTGCTAAGCTTTAATCCGACGAGATCCCTCATTTCATTCGGGATGACATAGAAAGGAAGTGCGGCATGACATAGAAAGTGATAAGAGATTACATGGATTCCTGCTTTCGCAGGAATGACATTAGGGGGAATTCCTTTCAATAAAGCATATACTGAGCTTGCCGAAGTACTCAGGGTGACAAATTTTTAACTTTACTTCTAAGAATCGGAAAAAAACAACGAAAAAAAAAGGAGCCTTTCAGCTCCTTTTTAATTTTTGATTTGAGGTTTAGAAACTTCTTTGTTCCATTGGTCTAGCTACATTTACTGTAACTACTCTGCCGTCAATCTGTTGACCATTAAAGAGTTCAATTGCCTTTTGTGCTTCGTCAGGTGTTGACATTTCTACAAATGCGTAACCTTTTGATTTACCGGTTCTTTTATCTTTGATGATTCTAACGGATACTACTGTACCTGCTGCTGAGAATGCGTCACGAAGTGAATCTTCTGTTGATGCCCATGCGACACCACCTACAAATAATCTTGATCTGTTTTCTTCCATCTGTTTCGACTAAATAAATTAATTATCTTAAATAGGTAGCTTCAGGGAATCTAAAGTCTCCGTGGATACCAATTCACAACATTATATTATATATGATGAGTAAAAAGCAAATATTAAGATGACTAGGCAAAATTGATGATGCCTACCTTTTTATATGTATGTACACCAATTTTATACGTTTGGGACTTCTTGTAAAATCATGGAATCTTCTGTGACTACAATCGCGAATTTTTTATCTTTGTTTGTTACTAATTGACCAGGGCTTGAAATGTAGGTTGCATTAGCTCCGAAATTCCAGAAACTTTTACCTTCCATTACAGATCTCCAAAATTCATCCTCTCCTCCATTTACTGCAATTGCTCGTAAGTTACTGTTATTTTGGTTAAATTCGTTTGAATAATAATAATCGCTTCTGATAGACGATATTTTATACAGCGGTGGTGTTCCCAAAAATGTTAACCAATCCTTCCATTTGAAAAAAGACGTGTAAACTCGGAAAGAGTCGCCTTGTAAATTATCTACGGTAAATTTCTCTTTCTTAATCTGTTTATCTCCCCAAGGAAAGAAACGCCCAAAAGCAGCTTCCTGATCTAACCCTTCATAAGTTAGAGAAAATGTCTTGTTTCCAGAAGAATCTACTTTCAATGCACTTACTGTTACATATCCTACCGTCCTTTCTTGTGTGAATACAGACCACGTTCTAATCCATAATCCCATAAATATTAGTGATGTGACGAAAAAAACAATTACTCCAAGACCTAGTAGGGATATCAAGCATCCCGTTGTATTCCTAATTGGGTGTCTTAACCAGCCTTTCTTTTTCTTTATTACTGTTGTTTCAGTCATTACGGATGGAGGTACGGGCTGATTAGTTGTGATTGTTATGTTTTTTTTTGCCGGCATATTATTTATATATAATAAATTTTATCACTTTTTTGATTTTTTTGATGCTTTTGCGGGATGTCTTTTTACAATTTCTTTTGCTAGTGCATCATAGGATTTAGCTCCTTTTGACGCATTTTCATACATATTTATGGGTTTGCCATATGAGGGAGCTTCAGATAATCTTACACTTCTTGGGATTACAGTGTCGAATACTTTTTGCCCAAAAACTCTTTTTACTTCTCCTACCACGTCTGATGATAATTTAGTTCTCGCATCAAACATTGTTAATATTACACCACCAATTTCTAGATCTTTATTTAATCCTTTTTTAACTAAATTTATGGTATTAGTCAGCTGTGTAATCCCCTCTAGTGCATAATATTCACATTGGACTGGAATATATACCATATCTGCTGCAGTTAGTGCATTTATCGTAATTAGTCCTAATGATGGAGGACAATCAATCAAAATATAATCAAACTGATCTTTAATACTATTTATTGTATTTTTCAAAATTTGTTCTCTTGAGAATTTTGATACGAGCTCAATTTCTGCACCAGCAAGCTCAATATTTGATGGTATTAGAAATAAATTTTTAATATCTGTTGTTATATAGACAGATTCAGCACTTTTATCATTTATTAAAATGTCGTAAATCGTCAATGTATTCTCATCTGCAGAAGTATAGTGACCAAGCCCAGAAGTTAGATTTCCTTGTGGATCCATATCTATCAAAAGAACCTTATAACCCAAAGTAGCAATGATAGAGCCAACATTCAAGGCTGTTGTCGTCTTGCCTACACCACCTTTTTGATTTGAAAAGCATATTATCATAATTATCTTCCTCTTATACTATCTAAAAAATCCAACACATATATAAATATATTTACAAAGTCAAAATATAACGTCGTAGCCGCATTAAAATAATCGTCATCAGAATAATTTTTCAATATATTCTGTGTATCATACAAAACGAAGCCAAGGAATATTACCAGAATTACTGTACTTATTATAGCCTGAAGCATATTGGAAAGAATAAATACATTAACAATAGAGGCAAGGATCGCGATAATTAATGAAAAGAATAAATATTTTCCCCAGCTTAAGTATTGATCCCCAGATCTTATAGCTACGACTGATAGTACTATGAATGCCAAAGCAGTTATTCCCAATGCCTGAGCTATTAGCATTTCTCCGCCTAAAGTATTTGCAATATAGTTTATACCAGGACCTAGGATGATTCCAGTCAAAACTACTAAAACTGTACAAATTATTCCTGATAACTTTTTTAAAAAGACTCTAACAATGAGTGATAAAACAACAATGAATATCCAAGATATTAATGCTATACGTTGAGTGTTAGGAGATAAAAATTGTGAAAAGTATGCACCAATTCCTGATATTGCTATAAAAAATGCAAAAATTGGTAATACTTTTGATTTGTACGTATTTATTGTCATTTTTGTGATGCTAAGACATTATCCTGTAGCTTATATAATAGCACATAATTGCTTAATAGAGACTTTAATTTTTCGTAATCCTCTTCTTTTCCATTAAACCTCCAGTCTGAAGGACCATTATTTATTTTGTTGCATAATTTATCAAATTTTTCCCTACTCTCTATAGGTCTTAATTCTAATATATTTAAAATTATATCCAATTCTTTCCTTACAGCTTGTTCTTCTTGTTTATTGGTCATTTTTTCGATCTCAATGTATGATGTATCTCCTGCTTTTACTAATGTTGCAATAATATTATTTCCTAAATCATAGTTATAACTTATTCTTTCACCAACTTTTATATGGAAATCCATGCTAGCAAAAATTTTTACAAAACCGATAAACTCCTCTATGCAAATTCTTTGAGATATTTCTTCTCTGTTATGAGAATGGAAATCTCCTTTCTTTATCACAACTTCGCTTTCTCCATTGGTTATTCTGATTCTAATGTCGAAATCCATATTATTAATTTGTCCGAAATTCATTACGGCTAATCTATTGGTTTGTGATATTAATTTTCCAAAGCTATTCAACTTTGACAATATTAGCTCTATATCGTTAACTTCACTACGTAATTCGAGTTCAATATTATTTTCGTTACCTGACATTTATATGAAAAATTAATTGTTTGAGTATATCATTTAACTTATATTCTCTGTTCGATGTATAATAAGAAGTAGTCGTAATTCTATGCTTGAACATCACATAAAAAAATATAATATGAAACCTATTGATATCGAGGTGGCTCGAAAAATTAGGAAAAGAAGGCTCGAATTGAAGTTAACTCAAGAGCAAGTAGCTAAAAAACTCGGAGTAACGAGAGGTAATGTTACGCAATTCGAAATGGGACGAAATAAAATCAAACATAACACTTTGCGAAAATATGCGGAAATACTGAAGAAACCCGTCTCTTACTTTGTTGGAGATGAATCTAAATATTTTAGTGAAATCAAATTGAGGTCTAATCCTGAGGAACTTACAAAAATAGTAGATAAATGGAAAATAAATGAATTTTTAAAAAACATAAACGCATCGGATGACTTTATAGATGATTTGGAATTAACTTTAGAGTACTTATGTGAACTGTATAATTTGGATATGAAAAAAATTTGGAACAAAGATTTCAAATAAATACCGCCAACAATTTCGGATTATTATTTTTATCGTTATAGATGCGATACCTTTATTGAAATATTAATACCTAAAATAAGTGGAGTTTCGAAAGAAAGTAAAGACTCTAATCTAACTTCTTTATTAAATTAGAGTCTAAAAATTATAGCAATTCAATATTTTTATCCAGAATTTCTTTTACAACATTTACATCGGCTTTCCCTTTGCTCTCTCTCATTACATAGCCTATTATTGACATTTTTGCGTTTTCTTTACCTTTTTTTATGTCTTCTACAGCTTTGGGATTTGCTTCGATTGCTTTTTTCACAATTTCTTCTATAAATCCAGTATCTGATACTTTTCCCAAGCTTCTTTCTTCAATTAATTTCAACACATCTGGATTGATGTTTTTCTCTATGAATTCTTTTAATAATTCTTTCCCTACAGCCTGACTTATTTTTCCTTCAGTAACTAATGAAACTAGGTCTACCAAAGTCTTAGCTTCTATATTTACATTTGTTAAATCTTTTTCTAGAGCTGATAATATTCCAGCTAATTCGCTAGCAATCCAGTTAATATAGTTTTTTGCATATTTAGGATCTAGTTCCGAGCATTTTACAAATAATTTATATTTATCTCGATCACTAACTAAATATGAGGCTGTTCTCCTATCTACAGAATATTTTTCAACTAATGACTCAATAACTTCGCTCATAGGCTGTGGCATTGAATTTTTTATCTTATTTAACCATTCATCAGAAACAATTACAGGTGGAACATCTGGTTCATGGAAATATCTGTAATCATCAGATTCTTCTTTTTCTCTTTGTAAAAAAGTGGCTCCCTTTGCCTCATTCCATCCCATAGTTACTTTATTACCTTTGTTATAAATTTTTCCATTCTTCTCGTATTCTTCTGTTTGCCTTTTTATTTCGTAATTAATTACATCATAAAGCTCTTTGAAAGAATTCCTATTTTTTACTTCTACTATGGGTGTATGTTTAATATTTTTGAAATCATTGTCTGGATCTCCTTCCACACAAAGACTAATATTGATATCAAATCTCATTTCACCTCTATACATATCAGCATCTGTCGCATCAACCCATCTTACAATCTCTCTAATTTTTTCAGCATATTCTTTGGCTTCATCGGCAGAGCGTAAATCTGGCTCCGATACTATCTCAACTAATGGTGAACCTGATTTATTGCCATCAAGCATGGTTGAATCACCGCTATGTTGTGATTTCGCGGCATCATTTTCCAAATGAGCTCTATTCACTCGTATTACTTTTCCATTTGATAATTCTATTTTTCCTGTGTAATTGATAGGATTATCAAGTTGGGAAATCTGGTAACCAGTAAAAAGATCTGGATAAATATAATTTTTTCTATCCCATACGGAGAATTTACTTATTGAACAACCAAGTCCTAATCCAATTTTTACAGCTTTTTCTACAGCTTTTTCGTTCAAATTTGGCATAGCTCCAGGATAACCCATACAAATAGGGCAAATAGCGGTGTTCGCTGCTGCATCAGTACCATAAATATCTTGAGATATTTTTCGTGGACAACCGCAGAAAAGTTTTGTATCGGTAGATAACTGAACGTGAATTTCAAGTCCTATTATAGGAATATATTTAGTAGACGACATATCAGATCTTCAAATTTAATATTCCGTATTCTATCATGAATGTCAAAAAGTTATATATCGTAGAATTAAAAGATGTTAAAAGATAATTTCATTCTTTTAGGCTTGATCTTTTAGCAGATGTTGATTCTATAGTATCATTTAAATGATTACGATATGAACGATGAAATCTTGAATCAAGGTGTGCAAAACTTAGGCAAAAAGCACCTAGTGAAAAAACTAAGCCTACTGCTGAATATGTCATTTATGTTTCAGGTTCTGATGCCCATTTATAAAAAATAGTATTATATAGTTTTTCGCCAAACGGGGATATACAACCATAGGCGTTATATACAACTGTAGGTATAATTACTAAATGTGCTAGTGCTCTTTTTGTTACATACGAATTTAATTCTTTGTTCTTCAAATCTTTTGTCGTAGATGCTTCGCCCCTAGTTCTCTTATTCTCTTAGCCATATATTTAGTATAAAAAATTACATCAACGACAATTTTACCATAAAAGCCTTATATAAACACTATATCGACAATCTCCCTATGGTAGTCTGAGTTTATTCAAACTATTTTAAAAATTTTAACATTGAATATCACCATACTTTGATGTTATAAATATGTATGAAAACTAAACTGCCATATAAAACTTTTAACTTATTTTATACGTATAACGCAGAAGAACCATTTGTAGATAAATTATATAAATGGATTGTGTCTGTTGGGCGTTATATTGTTATCGGTGTAGAAATGGTCGTTTTGTCAGCTTTTGTAGCTAGATTTTTTCTAGATCAAAATTTAAATGATTTAACAGAAAAAATTAATGATAGAAATCTTATTATTAAAAGTAAAAGTAGCGAAGAAAAAATATACTTAGGTATATTTTCCAAAATTCAAATTTCAAAAAATTTAGATTCAACGTATTCTGGTGTCCTTATGGGCGAAATGTCAAAATTCTTTAGTCTAGCTCCTAAAAATGTTATCGTTTCTGCAGTAAGCTACAGTCTTTTAAGTTCTACAGATCAGCCTTTGATTAAAACTGAAGCTATAAATATTAATGGACGTGGAACTAGTGATGCTTTAATTGAATATAAAAGTTCTTTGAGTAAAAATATATTAGCTAGTACACCAAATTCTAGTGGTATCTCAATTTTAGAGCAAACGGTAAGTACTGCATCTGATGGTCTTTCTGATTTTACTTTTAAAATTACTAGAAAATAATGGATGATAAGGCGAAAAAAGAAAAAATAATTAAAGAAAATAAAGAAGAAATTGCAAATGATTCAAATTTGACAGAACAAACTGTTAAACAGGAGTCTACTTTTTCTACGAAACGATTTCTAAAAGGCAATCCTTTCAAAGCTGCTTATTCTCTAATATCGGGCAGTAAAGCAGGTAAAACATATACTTTGATGACATTAACATTTGCTTTTATAGCAATTCTTATTTTTTTTGCAATTTTGCCTACGGTAACATCTATAACTCAGATTGCTAAAAAAATTGAAGATTATAAGGTTGTTAAGGAAAAACAAGATGAAAAGCTGTCAAATTTAAATAATCTAAAATATACAGTTGAAAATCCGATCTCAGCTGGAGGAGCAAATGAATATGTAGATTTTTTTATTAATAAGTATTTTCCTGATTCTTTAAATGAAGAAGTCGTTTATCGAGATATAATTTCATTTTCTAATAAAACATCTACACAAGTAGAAGTTCTAAAATTTTTGGGGGTTCAAAATACACCAGGAGAGCCAAAATCTGGGAAATCAAAGGCTTCTTCATATCAGATAATAGTAAAATCTATAACTCACGATAATATAATAAAACTAATTAAATCTATATCTAGTTCGAGTCATTTATATACGATAGAGAGGATTTCTATAATATCTCCATCTCAAATGAATGTCCAAGCTCAAGAAGCATCGCAATTCACAGCAACAATTAATTTCTTAGCCTATAATTATGTCTAAGTCTGTACTAATGTTTACAATCCTAACGCTTATTACTATAATATCTTGGGTATTTTTTTCAATATGGAGAGAAGTAACAAGTTCTCATATTCCTGATGATGTCAATGAAAATATTACAGCGATTGAAAAAACTTTTGATATCGATTATATTTCGAATATATATAAAAATAAGAAAGCGCAATGAAAAAAATTAGTATGCCTGTTAAGTTGAAAATTCAGGACGAACAAGTTGATGTTGTATTACCACTAGCCTTTGTTTTCCTTGGAGTTGTCGTATCAACAACAATTATTTTATTAATATTAGCTTGATATTATGTCGGATGATAAACAAAATATAGATATTGAAAATATTGAAGGCTCTGAAGAAGTTTTGCAAAAAGAAGAAAAAACATATACTGAAGAAGAATATAACAAAATTCAAGATTCATATATTAGAGTATTAGCAGAGTTGGTGAATGTTAGAAGAAATGTTGATTTGGATAAACAAAAAGGTAAGATATCGATAATATTAAAAATTATAAATATTATTGATACTTATAATGTAGTTATTGAAAATCATGAAGGAGAAGATGAACATGTTCAAATTCTAAATAATATTCTTCAGCAGTTAGATATTTTAATAGCAACAGAAGGAGTTCGACGTGTTGAATTAAAAATTGGGGAGAATTATGATCCTAACCTAGCTGAAGTTGTAGCTACTCAAGAAAATGGTGAAGATAATAAAATACTGACTGTTCTCTCGCCAGCATATGAAATGAATGGTAATATAATAAAGACTGCAAAGATTATAGTTTCGGTTACAAAGAAATAAACTAATTTACTGCCAGATGGGATTATTTGATAAAACAAAAAATAAAAACGATAACCCGTCTTCGGTTTTACCTAATCCAGTAGGAGCTTTTAATCCTGGATCTAGAAATACAAATTCTTCTGGACCTTTTGAACAAGCTGATCCAAGCACTTACAATTCTTCAGCATATAATTCAGGACAAAATATTCCACAGCAACAAAATTATGCGCCATTGAATCAGGTTAATCAAAATGTTTATTCGAATCAACCTTCAGAAACATATAATCAGCCTTTGCCAAATAACATGCCTACATATCAGAGGCCAATTCAGCAAGCTCCTGTTCAAAATCAAAATAATCAAATACCTAGACCGGGTATGGCTTCAAATACAAGAATGGTTCAGAACTTACCAGCTCAGAATCAAATGCCAGACAAAGTATATACGAATAGGAATCATATGGTTCCTATGAATAAAATTTCAACACCAGAGGAATCAAAATCTAATAAGTCATCGGGTGGAAAAAACTCGGTTATGAAAGAAATTTTAGCTGGTGTTATTCCATTTGGTTTAGGAGATAAAATATTTAAAACAAATAACTCAACAACAGGTCAAGATGATGATTTTTCTATTGTTGATGAAGGATCTATTAGTGTACAAGATTTCATTGCACCATCAGCTATTGAAGTCGATTTTAATGAAATGAGAATTGGAAATAAATTTATTCGAACTATTTTCGCAATTGATTATAAATTCTCTAATCCAGGAATGCTTGAGCAAATTGTAAATTACGAAGAAGCATTGGATATAAGTATGTTTTATTATCCAATTAATTCTGGTGAAATTGTTAAAAAATTAAGACAAAAAATTTCAGAATTTGAAGCAAGTTTAAATTTAGATTTGGAAAGAGGTCGTGTTCCTGATGCCTATATCAAAGTTTCACTTCAAGATGCTATACGACAACAAGAATTATTAGCTTCTGGAATAGAAAAATGGTTTAACTTTGCTTTGTATATAACTATGAAAGCAGATAGTGTCAAAGAATTAAATAATATGACACAAGCCCTTCTATCTATATTAGCATCTAAAGAAATATCAGCAAAAACGTCATCACTTGCTATGGAAAAAGCTTTTCAATCCTCTATCCCTGTTGGTGTAGATAAGCTTTTCAAAGTAAGGAATATGGATACTACATCAATTGCTAATACTTTTCCATTTACATCTTCAGATTTATCAATGGACAAAGGAATAATGTATGGTATCAATACATATAACAGGTCATTAGTAATTTTTGATCGTTTTGCAATGCCGAATGCAAATATGGTTGTATTTGCAACTTCGGGTGCTGGTAAAAGTTTTATGGTTAAACTTGAAGCTATTAGAAGTTTGATGCTTGGTACAGAAGTCATTGTTATTGATCCTGAAAATGAGTATCAAGGATTAGCTAGATCTATTGGTGGAGCTTTTATTTCATTTTCTCAAGATGGTTCAAATAAAGTAAATCCATTTGAATTATCTGGAATTATGGATAGTAATGAGGACGAGCTGAAACTTAAAGAATTATCATTGATTGGATTTTTCAAACTTGCTTTTGGTCAAATGACCAATTCAGAAATGGCGATATTAGAAAGAGCTATTCGTCAGGCATATTTTGAGAAAGGAATTACAAATAATCCTGCAACACATAAATTAGAGGCTCCTAGAATGGAGGATTTATACAAAGTTTTCAAAGCAATGATTGAGCCAGAAGCTTTGGGACTTGCTGATAGATTAGAAAAATTTATCATAGGTTCTGCATCTGGAATTTTTGACAAGAAAACTAATGTAGATCTTAATAATCCCTTTACCGTATTTAGTATCCGAGATCTTTCTGATGAGCTCAAACCATTGGCGATGTACTTTATGATGGATTTCATATGGAATAAGGTGAAAAGAGAGCCTCGAAAAAGAATACTAATTGTTGATGAAGCATGGCTTCTAATGAGATATCCAGAAAGTGCTTTATTTATTAACTCTATTGCCAAAAGAGCTAGAAAATATTATTTAGGACTTACTGTAATTTCTCAAAATGTTGAAGACTTTTTGCAGTCAGATATTGGTGTTGCAGTTGTTACAAATTCTTCTATTCAAGTACTTCTGAAACAACATCCTACAGCAATTGATAAATTACAAAAGGTATTTTATCTTTCTGATGGAGAAAAAAGTTTACTTCTTGGTGCGGGTGTCGGAATGGGGCTTTTCTTTGCCGACAATAACCATGTAGCTATAGAAATTAAAGCTAGCGATCAAGAATATAAATTATGTAGTACTCGTCCTCAGGAAACACATGATAAGAAGGAAGAATTTATCGAATCTCAACAACCTACTCAGAGAGCAATTCCAAACTCATTGATTTAGAATCGTATAAGAATATACTCATCAATGCTACTTTCTCTGAGATTAAGCCGTTTTTCAAATAATATTCAACAATTAAGCTGTTTTTATAAAGTTCATATAATGTATTCATATTAATTTTATCGCAGTATCGTAGAATATTAGAATATATAAAATTTCTGTTTGGTTTGAAAAATACATCTTTTACACTACTATCATTTTTAGATCTTTTCGTAGCGATAATATCTGAAATATGATTCTGAATTGCGTTTAATTTAAAAATAACTTCCTCATCCAAATTATCTATAAATGCAAATAACTTCTTTAAATTATCATCTTTAGAATCTAATAAATATGCTGTAATATAATCACCAAGCATCCATAAAGATTGATTTTGTTGAACAGCCATTACATCGTTGCTAATATATTGTTTTGGCATAATCTTTAATTTTTCAATTTCAGTGGCTAATTCCCATGTATTAAAAAATAATTTCTTATCTTTTGGAAACATAGCTTTAGAAAACTTTGACATTATTGTTTTTATTTCTTGTGATAAGTCTGGAAAATTTTTCAAAATATAACCCATTACTTCATAATCTTTTGAAGGTGCATTGAATGGTATTATATGTTTAGATAATTTTGAAAGAGGATTGGCTGTTGTAATAATTTTGTCTTCCCATAAAATGATTTCGTGAGGACTTGATTTCAAAGCATCAAAAAGTTTAGTTGACTCTTTTAATGCTTTTCCTAATTTATAAAAATAATCAGCAGATGCTATTCTTTTTAAAATAAGTACTTTGTTAGTAGCGAATAAATCTTGTTCTGATAATATTGCAAATAAGCTAGATGGATCACTTACTTCAAATTCATCATCAACATTGATTATCTTCACTTCATAACCCTTGTCAATATATTCTTGTTTTAGCTTATTAAGTTTAAGGTATGAAAAATATACATCAGAACCGTGGATTAGTGTTATCATTATTACTATTCAATATTGTTATAGTATAACAGGAATTAACTATATCTTAATAAAGTAAAACTTCATTAAAAAAACCATTTAACAAGACTCAGCTTAGGTAAATGGAGGTAGCGGTCGGATTTGAACCGACGATAGCGGTTTTGCAGACCGCGGCCTTAGACCACTTGGCTACGCCACCAACGAAGACAATTATAGATTAATAATGAACAATTAACAATATTTAGTCTAAATCTTTTTTTTTCCTTTTCAAATGGTGCGAAACGGAGAAACTACCCCAAGTCCAAAAGTAATTAATAGGATAATTTATAAATGTACCAAGGGCTATAGCTATTAAATTACTTGTAGTGAAACCTAAATTTAATAATGATAAACAGATCAAATTTAAAAATATTATTTTTCCAATGAAAAATGTACCTACTAAAATTGTTGCGAAATACTTACTAAATCTCTTTGTTACTAATTTATAGCTTTTTAAATTATCTTTATAAACAAAGAATTCGTTTAAAACAAAATTATTAACTAGGCCTGCTATTCCACCCAATATTGCAGATAAAGTTTCACTAACATGAATTTCAATATTTTTACCATCCCAGAAGGTGTTGAAAGTCCATAAATTGCCTGCCATATTGGCTCCAAAAATTAAATTATAAAAAACATTAGCAACAACTATGTCTACTAATACGCCTATTACGCCAATTATCACATAGTAAACAAATTTATATACGAAATCTTTTTTAAGTTTCATAAAGTGAAATATTTTAATCTAGTAAAAATAGATTTTATCATATAAGGAAAATTTATTTAAGCACGTGAGTTCTATTCCTAATCCGAACACCTTAGAATTAAGGAAAAGGAGGAAGAATGAAGAAACTAAACAATATAGAAAGAGAAAAGATCTCAAATCTATTGTCCCAA